>Ga0214543_1007345_pt1 | contig 18990 bp, 14 predicted proteins | sample CNSS2metaG_FD_160094 | JGI IMG/M metagenome (GOLD analysis project Ga0214543, IMG submission 160094) | Root nodule microbial communities from cowpea collected in UCLA plant growth center, Los Angeles, California, USA - CNSS2 | ecosystem: Host-associated > Plants > Roots > Nodule | place: USA...
ATATATATAAATAAAGATGAATTTTAATTATCATGATTTATTAAGATATAATTTTAACTTTTTAACACATAAAGTAAATAAAAATTGTTTAATTCGACCTATTTCTAATCTCTAATAATGTTATTCCATGGTCAACAATTTGTTGGAAATCACATAATATCAAAATAATCTCTTCAAACATAAATACACTCTGAACCCTAGGCCTGTCTACAAATACTCAAAGTATTATGGCTCAACATGTGATTTTGTGTGGATAAGATTGTAAACACTTCTCATGTAATTTTTGTGGCCAAAATTGTAAACTTTTCTTGTGCGTGTGGATAAAAGTGTAAACCATTCTCATGCAAATTTTTGTAGACAAAAGTACAAATTCTTCTGGTGTAATTTTTGACAAAACTACAAATTTACTGATAACTCACACCTACCTAAGTTCTTCAATTACACTCAACTATCCAAGTTCCCGATACATTTAGTGAGTCGTGGTCACCGTCTCAAACCAGCTATTATTTTTATAATAACTTTCTTCTTCTCATTTCTATTAGATTTTGGTGAACACCCACAACAAAATCAACCATTTTTTGTATGGGATATAGTTGTAAAATTTTAAAATACTAGGAGTGATTTACTTAATAAATTCATACTTTATTGCTGCCTTCTCATTTTTATTAACACAATATGCTTTTGAAAAACAACTATAAATAAATAAATTATAAAAAAAATATGAGAATATTTAGCGATTATTTTTTAGCCAAGAATTATTCAATTATGCTTATACATATAAAGTGTAATATTATATATTTAATCCTTATAACAAGATTATTTCAATTAAATAAAAAATACAGTTGTTTTGGTGAAAAGTAACAACAAATTACTTACAGAAAGTTGTATAAAAACGATTTAAATGATTAAATTAGATTTTGAAATTATATAATTATATATGATATAATTTGTTATAACCATATTTGATTAGATAAAATATACTTATATTTGTTTTCAAATTGATTGAGTGTTAGGGTTTTGATTCTCCATATATAAGAAGTTTCACCTCACATATTAACACACTATACAGTAGAGAAAAATAGTTACTGAATTTTTTTTCCTTATCTGTCTACTATTTGCTTAATAAATTCAATCACACTTTTATATTGTTTTCGGATTTTTTTTTCACACAATATTTTAAAAAACAACCATAAATAAAGAAATTTATAAGGAAAAACATGAGAATATTTAGCGATTGCATCTTTTAATTAAGAATTATTTCGATTAATTGTATTTAATTCTATAACAAGATTATTTCAATTGAATAAAAATAAAATTGTTTTTATTGAAAATTAGTAACAAAGTAATCATATGAAAAAAGATATAAATGATTAAATTAGATTTTGATATGATATAATTTGTTATATCCATATTTGCTTAGATAAAATATACTTATATTTATATTTGTTTTCAAATTGATTGAGAGTTAGGGTTTTGATTCTCTATATATAAGAGGCTTCACCTCACATATTAACACACTATACAAATGAGAAAAATAGTTACTGAGTTTGTTTTCCTTATCTGTTTACTATTTGCTTAAGCCCTATCTGTGTTCGTGAAGATTGAGTAATCGCCGCACTTGGTCATCGAAGATTCTTGTAGTGGAAAAGAAAGATAAAGGTAATTCCTTGATTCATATGTTTGATAACGTTTTTCTCATTGTTTTGGTTCAAAAACGTTCTAAATTTTATCTTTAAATCCAAACCATGAAGAAGTAAAGAGCTAGAATATTCTATATACCTTCTATTTCTGCCTTTTAAATTATTTGATTTGTACAATTATTATGCGATTAGATATATATGATTGTTGTTTGAAGGGTCAGTAGCATTATGAATTAGATTAGATTGATTTTGTGGAGAAAAGTTCATTCGTAGAAGAGTTCCTTTCCCAGATTATCTAGATTTTAATTTTGATGATATCAAATCAATTACATTTAGGCCAAAATATTCCTTCTATGTCTATCAAGGTTTCTAAGATAGTGATAATTCATCAAACATATTTGTTTATTAAAATTTTAATTTTAATCAGACGAAATAATTATAAAATTCCAAGGAGTGAGACTAAGATAGTTGTAGATATAGTTTATTTTTTCCAAAAATTCAAATTTTGATAACTGAAGCAAAGATGTAAAATTTGCTAAAAGATTTCTATTTTATAAATGATGTGTGATGTTACGATATTATTTTTTACTTTTAGGTTTAGAAACTTCAGTGAAGTGAAGATGTTGTGTGAAGATATGTTGCTGGAAATTTTATCAAGGCTTCCGGTGAGATCTCTTAAGCGATTCATGTGTGTGAGCAAGAACTTTCAATCTATCATCTTAGATGCTCGTTTTTTGAGAATGCATCTTCAAAATTCACGCAAAAGGACTAATATCATGTTAAGTTACTCAAACAAAGGTAAAACTTATGTGGATGCCTCACCTATCAGTTCTTTGATTGAAGATTCAACACCCTTCTTTACTGCTAACACTATCAATGGATCTAAGCCTCAGAGGAACAAGTATCAAGTTCTTGGTTCATGCAATGGCTTGGTCTGTATGATTAAATGGGACCAAAACGTACCCGACATATTCTACTTATGGAACCCCGCTACTGCTACAAAAGTACTAATTCCAAATTCGCATCCTCCGCATTCTCGACATCTTCCATTAAAATTTCATGAGAACGAATATATGGCTATGGTAGGGTTTGGCTATGATAATTCAAGGGATTCCTACAAAGTGGTTGCAATAGTTGGCCATTTGAATTCCGAAGGTGATAATCATCCTTTTAGATCTGTAATTTACAACCTAAATGACAACAAGATAGGTTGGAAAGACATTCAAGATTTTCCAGTTGATCCTACTGGAACGGAAGGTGATGGAATATACCTAAACAACACTCTTAACTGGTTAGGGTCACCATATTGTAACAACTATGACTACGATGATGACCGTTATATTTCATTTGATGAAGTGTTGATAGCTTCGCTTGATCTTGAGACTGAGATGTACACACAGATATTGCTTCCTGGCGAACTTAATGGGGTGTCCATAGAAGATTTCTCCTTTCCTTTTGACCAACTCCATTGCAATGAAGCTCCAATTATTGGAGTTTTGGGTGGTTATTTAAGTCTTTTTCTTCATAACCACACCACAAAATATCTAATCATATGGCAGATGAAGGAGTTTGGGAATCAACAATCTTGGACTCTATTGTTGAACGCATCTCTTCAAGATCTTGGACTTCAAACCATACGATTTCCTACGAAATCCTATCACGAATATTATCTATGGAGGATTTCAACATTAGGAAATCAACATTTTTCTTATAATTATTATAGCAATTTGCTACCTCTGTGCATGATTGAGAATGATCGTGACATCGTGATCATTCACTGTGCCTTTCAAGGTTTTGTTAAGGAAACAATAGTTTATAATCTGAAAGATAAGACAGTGACTTCCAAAAAGATGGCTGACAACTTACAGTGGATCTATCCTTTTGATTATGTCGAAAGCTTGGTTTCCCCTACATTAGAGTAGGTGTTCTATAATAATTTCTTAGGCATTTTTTTATGTCAATAAATATTGTATGTAGATCGTATCTTTAATTTTGGTTTCATCATTTTTTTAAAAATTTTAAATCATTTTTTTTTTTTTTTTTTATGCAATTAGATATTTCTCTTACTTATGGGATAAGAATGTTATCTTGCAATGTTACATAATATTTTGATACAAGTGAAGGATGACGAAATCTCCTTTAAAGATGTATTGTACTTAATTATTTCAAAATTTAATTAAAATTCTAAAATATATATAACTATAAAATTATAAAATGTAAATTAAAAAAATGTATTTTAGAGGGGATCGACATCTGAGAACAATTTGTAATATGCCTTAAAAAAATTATAAAATTATAAAATTATGTAATTATAAAATTATAAAATTATGTGATCATATAAATATAAAATTATATAATTCTAAATAATATAATTATATAATTATAAATCATATAATTATAAAAGTATGAAATTACAAAGCATATAATTATTAAATTATAAATAATAAAGTTATTAAATTATATTTCATAATATTAGGATTTTTTTAATTTTATTGTTTTATAATTATCTATTTTTTTAATTTATCTAATTTTATATTTTTTAATTTTTTTAATTTATAGTTTCATAATTTTGTAGTTTTATAATTTTCTATTAATTTTATAGTTTTATAATTTTTTAACCTAATGATTTTATAGTTTTATAGGTATAAGTTTCGCATTTTTTGTAATTTTATTTATTTTTTGATTATTTTTATTTTAAAAAATTATTTTTGTGTTAAATAGAGTAATGAAAGTTTAGGTGTAAGTTTAGGTATAAGTTTAGGTGTATTTTTCATCTCTATAACACCAGAGAAAGTCAAACCCTAATTCCTACAACAGAAAAATAGAGTCCTAAGATATTAGCACCCACAATATAGGGGCATCAATTCCCACATTCCCCTTTCTTTGTATCCACCGTTGTGGCATAAACCAAAAATCATCACACATTCAAACACCAATGCATTCCACACAGATACACCAGGGGATTGAGAAAATAAATGAGCTCAAAAGGTAACTATTAATTGCTTGTGCAGTGTTAAAGCTGAAGGAAGATTATAGAGCATAATGCATTCAATAACTGAACCAAATAACTGTGCAATCCTATTCAGGAAATGTAAGTGCAGAACTAATACATGTAATATTTTGAAAATGATAATAATATACCCTTAAACAAAAATTGTCTCTCCCAATTAAGGAGGGTTAAGTCGCTCAAATAAAAATAAATAAAACACACATTCAATTAACACGTACATACCTTTTAAAAAATGTCTCTAATCTAATTTAATTCATACTATTATATCTGTTTCTACAACATACTTTGATGAAATTAAAATATAAAAAAATGAAACAAAGTTCCTTCGTTCTATAAGATTGGTTTATACATAATTAATGTATTGATATTTTTAATTATAATTTAGCCAACTTATTTTTTTTTAATTTCATTATAAACTATTTTTAGTTAATAAAAATGTATTTCAATTTTCATTTTAGTTTTTTTCTTTTAATTGTGTTAAAAAGAGGAATTAATGTGATGCTCAGTTTATGACCCTTTAATCTTTGAATGCTTGTAAAGAAGATAAGAAAAGAAATAGGAGACAATGGATTTTATACTGGTTTGATTCTACACGAATCTACATCCAGTCTTCTTCTAGCAACCCGAGCTAGAAGGTTTCCACTATATCAAAGAGTTTTACAAGAATTACAAGTATTCCTCAATAATTCTAAACCCTAAGATATCAAGATCTTGATAACCCTATCAAGAATGACTTCCTTATGCAATGCTACACAAAATTGCATCAAGAACATCATCACCTACACAGTGATACAAAATTGTAAATCAATAACAAAAGCTAAGGAACGAATACACCTGTAAATCAAGCCGAATTTACATTATCATCCTAAGCCAAGCAAGAACATCATCCCACCAATCAATCTTTGAACAAAATCTTGATGAAGTAGTTGAAATTGATCAATGCTCACTCAAGAACGCTTCAAGAACTCTCTAATATCTTTCTGCTCTTTCAGAATTATGAAAATTGGGTTCATTCAATTTAGAGAGGCATTGAGCTCTTAACACTATTTTCTTGTCGCAATTAATAGATTACACCATTTTAATGTAATTGATTAATTCAATATTGAATTCAATGTCCATTGAGCAGACTTACACAATTGATTACATTAGTAGCTCTAATTGATTAATGTGACAGTTTTATAAGAGTTTAATATTCTTTTCGCTCCAAGGATACTTCTAATCAATCTTGTTGTAATTAATATGGTATTAAGACATCTAACTTGGCTCACAACATCTCTAGACTCAAACACACATTTGACTTTAACTATGACACTACATGTGATTATTCTTTCTTAGACATCATCAAAACTAAAATTTTGAAGTTTTAAAGCTCTTCTTCTTTTTGTTCCTTTGAATAACGACTATTTTTTCAAAGATCTATAAGGATAACTATCTAAGTTAACCCAATAGTTTTGAGTTTGGTAAGTAAATAATTCATTACCTAGGTTTAATTTCTTTTTTTCTTCTCTTTGAGTTTGTTAGGAGAATATGCTGTCGTGTAAGTTTAATTTTTGAGAGCTTATATGTATTGTTTTGGATTACAAAAGAGTCAAAAGGAGATTTTTTAATAGGCATATTTTATTTTAAGTAAAGAGAGTTAATAATAACAACATTTATACAATGTTTTTATTTTTAAGATGTGTGAAATATGTGTTGGGCAGATTGTAAAATCGGTGTACATAAACAATGCTATATTTATATTTTAGTATGATTTTGGGTTTATTTGAAGTATGTGTTTACTCAATGATAAATATTTACTTATGAATTAACTTGAACTATTCGTAGAATTTACTTTGTTTAAGGATTTGGATTTATTAGTAGAATAAGAGCGAAGAAACTTCAACAAGGTAACATAAAAAGACAACGGCGAAAATGATAAGGAGAAAATAAAGAAAAAATATGAGAAAACTTAGGAGATGAAGAATAGTTAAGAGGAAGACAATTTTATACTTTTCCAAGATAAGCTTCAAATGAAAAAAATTACTTAACTGTTAAGAATCACGGTAAGACTCAAAAACATTCCCCTCAAAATTCAGTATATCAAGTGTGATGTTTGGGTCATATTTTCCTTGTATTCTCTTTGCACACACTAAAGTCCAAGTTTTTTGTTCAAAATTTTCCATTAAATTAGCTTCGGTTAGCCCACTAATTGTCAATAAAATGCAAAATAAATAAAATAATAAATTATAATTGGGAGCAAGAATATCATGTCTTGTCTAATTAAAAGTTGAAAACAAGGTTAAAGATGTATTTGTGAGACATGGGAAATGTTTGATGGTGCTTCCATTGTCTTTTCTTTTTCTTATACTCTCAGACTTATCATTCAAATAATATTTAACTGGTGAAACATAATGTAATGATTACGCTTGTTCATCATTGTTTAGCTCATACAAGAGTCTCTAACTTGAGTTTGAGAGATAAACATAACTTTATCTCCTATGAAATCATTTAATTGAAACTTGATAATTCATGCACATAATAGTCATTCACTACTAAAAAAAATTTATATTTCTTGTTAATTTTATTTTAAATTTTTTTTCGTTAAAAATACTTATATATTTTGTATAAAACACTTTTCGCAATAAATTTTGTAAAAAATACTTGCAAATTTTATAATTTTGTAGAAAATAATTATCCACGAAAGAATTACTTACCAATTAAAAATCTTAGAAAAATGACAGAAAAAAAAATCTTTTCTTACAAATTTTTTTAACAAATTTGAAAAAAAATCTCATGTAATATGAGAATTTGTAGTAACAACTCAAATTAAGAATTAAACACTCAATGGGCAATAAAACTGTATTTAAAACATTAATTTAATGTTAAGTAAAAAAGAGATAAATACCAACTTTGAACTCTAACAATATATCATTAAAATTAAATTATACCCCTTAAACGAAAATTATCTCTCCAATTAAGGAAGATTAAGTCACAAAGAAATCACGTTTAAGTTTTAGAAAAATTCTTTAATTTAAAGAAATTCCTTATATCATTCACGTAAGTATCCATGTACACCTCGGCCACTATGGGCAATGTGCATTCCATGGCCCAACAAGGTAGCAGACACATCTTGGCCTAAAGGGCCAGGTACATCTCGGCCTAAGGGGCCTGGTACATCATGGACTGGCAGCGCAGAGGGGCATATCTTTCAGTGATGGCAGGGATAACATACAGGTCCAGGAATTCAAAGGCTCAACATCAATGGGAATTTGGAAATGTTACCGTTAAGGTCTGAGGCAGTTACGACATTCATTAGATTCCTTAGTGCTTAATGAAAGAAGAAAACCGCCCTTTAGGTAATAAAGTCGAGGGTGATGCCAAATAATATAAGAGATGATTCAATGACTGACAGGGATATCTAATCTTGAACTCATATAGTACATAGAGAATATTGGATTATTTCTGACTTAAGCATCAGAGTGCTTGCAGGTACCCCACTCCTGACGGTGGATCACAGTCCATGATGAGGAGAGGATTCAAGGAGAAAGAAGGCTGAAGGCTCTTGAGATCGCTTGATTCCAACCTTACAAGAACAAGGAAATAGAGACAGTCGGATAAACCAAGGACAACAAATTATCTACTAACTTGCCTGAGGTTTTGTATTCATCTGAATAAATCAATTCATATCAATGTAACATTATCATGGATTTTAACAAATGGAATGTTCCATGCATTCAATATACTTATTGTGCTTCCATATTTTACATAGGGTGGTCATGGATTGGATTTTTAATGATGCAATCCACATCTATTTTATATCCAAATAATTAGATCAGATTTTCGATCCAAATCCATTTTCTCATAAAATCTAGTTTGAATTTTGTTAAAATCCAGATCCAAATATTTGGATATTAAGATTTAAATCCAATTCAAATATTTGGATTAAGTTAAAAATCCAAACTCCATTTTTTATAGAAGAAATTTAAATTGAATTTTCTAAAACTTGTGTTCTAAGGACCGACACCAGCTTGCAGGGCCAAACCCTAACCCACGTGGGCTAGGGTCAAAAAAGCCCACATGGCAAAAAAATCCCATTAGAGAAGACCACAAGGCCAAAAACCACACAATGTCTTATGGGTCAAGGTCAGCCTATGGGCTTTCTTCTTAAACATAAAAAATATTCTTTTTAAAAATATATTATTAAACTTTTCGTCGTCAGCTCAAGGTTGACAAGTCTAAGACGCGTCAAAGATGTTAGACTAGGTTGAGCCGACCTGTCTAGGTTGTCAGGCCGATCCTGTCTGTCTAGCTCATCGTGTCAGCCTGACATAGTCAGGTCGAAGTGTCGGCTCGACCTGACAAAATCAGGTCGTCGAGCCCGCTTAACTTGTCTGGGTCGTTGGACCTGCTCAGTTCGTACACGTCGTCGAGCACGACCAGTCCGAGTTGTTGGGTTGATTCAGCCTATCTGGGTCGTCGTGTCCGTCTGAGTCGTCGAGTTCGTCCGGGTCGTCGAACCCGCCATACCATTATGTCGTTAGGCTTGCCCAATCGATATAGGTCATCGGGCACGACTCGTTCGAGTCATCAGGTCGACCTAAAATGTTTGGGTTTTCGGGCCCTCCCAACTTGTTCGGGTTGTTGGGCCCACCCAGCCCGTGCTAGTCGTCGAGCCCATTCAGTTCTTCAAGCTCGTCCAGGTCGTAGGGCCTACCCGACCCTTCAGGGTCGTCGGGCCTACCCAATCTGTACAGGTCGCGGGCACGACTCGTCTGAGTCTGAATTTAGCATAGTCCACCTCAACCTTTAACCTAACCCAACTTAAAATTTAAATTGAAAATTTGTATTGAATTTTTTGGATTATCCATATTTGAAAATCTAGATTTAGAGAATTGATATCTAATCCATAAAATATGTAAAATGTAGATTAGATTGAAATCTAATCTAATAAAATGAATTATAAATGGATTAATTTTTTAATAAAATAATTTTTAAATGGATGGAATCAGAGCAAAAGTGGATCAGATAAACAAAATTGAATTTTTTGTCCACCCATTTCAAGATGGATTGAACCAAATCACAAACACATAATGATTCTAGCCCATATGAGAAATTCTCCTTCCCATGTGATATAAAGTTGATGCAAAAAGCTAAATAATGCAGGACCTAAAGAACAATATTAAAATGATCTGGCTCATTTCTTCTATGGAAAATATAACAAAACATATTAGAAGAAACTCATTACTATAATTTATATTATTGCACGTGCATATAAAATATCCATGTCCTTGTTATCTTAGTTTTATAATATATATATATATATATATATATATATATATATATATATATATAAATTTAGTTGACGTTAAACTCATTGCTATCTACTCCTATAAATAATTAAAACAATGGCTAGGTTAGAAGAAACACAATAACATAACAACACCCACCAATATATAATTTCTTATTAAATAAAAATTGAATCACAACTTTTATATTTGGTTTATTAGCAGTCAGTCACCAATATATAACTTTTATATTTGGTTTATTACTAACTACTCCTATAAATAATTAGAGTAGTGGTTATATTAGAAGAAATACAATAATATGACAACATTCACCAATATATAACTTCTTATTAAATAAAAATTGAATCACAAAATTTTTATATTTGGTTTATTAGCACTCACCAATATATAACTTTTATATTTGGTTTATTAGCAGTCAAATATATAAGCATTGGTCATCTAAAGTCCAAAAATGGAAAATGATAGACAGAGGAATTTTATTCACTCCAGCACCAGCCTTACATACAAGTAACGTTACCAAAATAACATTGGTACCCAGCTGAAAATGTTAACATATTGAAATCTTAGTTAACATAAAGTGAATACTCAATACAACTACAAAAGATGCAATCATCGAACACAATGTTGTGAAGTTTGACAACTGAAAACTTAATTCAATTTGATAGAGGAAATACTAATGTAGGATTCAATTATAATAGTTCATAGGTTGAATATAGCTTTACAGAAACAACTTACTTCATTGTGTCATCTTACTATATCTTTTAGCCTACCAATCTCTAAAACTTGAAATTAAACACAATGATCATCTTATCATTTTTTCCTACCGATCTCTAAAACTTGAAATTAAACACAATGATCATCTTATCATTTTTTCCTACCGCCTTTTGAGCAACTCATGTACTACCTAAATTGAGACACAAAGATTGCTATTAAGTAAATTAAAATGAATAAAAAACTTGTTTTTATTTTTTCAAACCATGAAACACAATAATCATACTTAAGCTCTCAATTCATTAGTCAATTTCCTTTAATGATTCTCATTAGGTGTTTTTTTTTTTTCAAACATATAGCTTAGAGTGCATAAGGATAATATAAACAAATATTAGAAAAAATATCTTATTTCAAAATGATGTAATAAAAAAAATAGAGTCCAACTATTTAAGAAATATTAAAAAATTGAGAGCTTAAGAAACCCAACATGCAGAGGCAGATGTTTATTGGGGCAGGGAGAGCCCATCCCCCCCCTCCAAATTATGAATTTTTTTAATTATATATATATAATATTAAAACATAGGTAATATATTTTAGGAATTGATAAAAATTAAATGGTGTATTTAATGTTAATAGATAATAAAGAATAAAAATATTTAGGCTTAATTTCTCGTTTGCTTTCTATTTTTGTCAAAAAATTGACACTAGGATTATATTAATCATATCAACAAAGCAAATCATTCATATTAAGAGTTTCAATTTTAATGAAAGAATCATCTACCCGTTTTAAGAAATTTAAGTAAAAGACTAAATTACATTAGTTTTTCAGAAATTTAGGACCAAATTGAGACTAAAAAGATTGGAGGATCAACTTAACATTTTTAAACGGAAACATAAATAAAAAGAGTACTTAAACCAAATATTTATTAATATAATTTTTATTTTCCTTCTTATTTTCTTTTTAGTTTTTTCACAAATTGTAATAATCTCTCATCTCATACATTTTTATTTTGTATTTTAAGAAAAAATAAAGTTAGACACAAAATTATTTTTGCTTTCATTTCTTATTTATCCTCTTCATTTATTGTCTCTTGTCTCAATTGATAATGAAAACATTATTTTTTATCTCATTAACTTTTTGTTTATTCATTTTTTATGAATATAGAAAAAAAATGTATGATATATTTTTTCATAATTGATTTTTAATTGTGACTTAACTATAATATATTTTTCTTTTAATAATTATGTGTCTCGATTTTTTATTAAATTATGATAAATTGTTTTTTAATATTATGTACAAAAAATATATATTGATAAAGAATAAAAGAATAAATTTATTATTAAAAAGTGATAAAAAAGGAAACTATTGATGAAAACAAGATAGATTATACTTTTTTACATATTTTGAAACATTATAATCAAATTGTTTAATAGAGAAACAATTTTTTAAAGCATTATACTAATGACCAAATATAATGATCTCAAAATTATATTACTTTGGCCCTTTCAACATTTTTAGTCAAGATCCGCCACTGCCAACATAGATTCCTAAACTCAACTTCAACGTAACCACTAGAAACACACGAAACCGATTGTTCGATAACAAATGGTATGCTACAGTGCCTTGAAATATATGAATCCACACAAATCAACAAACAATTAAAAAAACTAATTAAATCATTTATTTGTGATGCTTATGGAATTAAAATGGGAACCCAAATAACTCCTATAAATTTAAATGCGTACAAATTTTAATATAAATAAACTAAAATACGTACAAAATATTAATATTGATGTCATTAAAAATATTTAAAATTAATACGCACAATTGAAAGGTGAATAAGATCAAAAGTCAATAACAATATCAATGTCTAATAAAAATAAAACAAACAATAAAAAAAATGAAAGTATAGATTTTCTGAAAACATTATTCGTTAAATTTAACATAATAGTTGTGTTAAGCATTTTCACATTGAAATGGACAATTTTCGAGTACAACATCCAGTGGCGGAACTTGCTCGATATTTATGGGGATGCCAAAATATACTTAAAATTTATATATTTAAGTATGGATCCGTAAGATTATTTCACTTAATAATAATTGAATCAATACTAAAATTTTTAGTTATATTTTGTTTTTAATGTAAATAATCATATGGTCAGCAAAAAAATTCATCTTCCGTTTTATTTTGCAATCTTATTTTGATAATTTTTATTTCTGATATAGTTGTAGAAACAAGAAGAGTTAAAATAAGACGAGACGGATTAAAAAGTCAATCAAGTAGATGTAATTGACTTCCTAATTTTGTCAAAGATTGATTTTTTCTATTTTCTTCCTCACAGTAGCTTCCATTTTATCACTTTTAAATAATTAATTTATTCTTTTATTTCTTCTTCAATATACTTATGTTTTAAAAAAAATACTAAAAGATAATTTATCATAATCTAAATAAAAATTGTGATACGTAATTAATAAAAGAAAAATATATGATAATCAAGTCACAATTAAAAACCAGTTATTAAAAAACACTTAGTGCATTGCTTTTTCTTCGATATTTATAAAAATGAACATACCAAATGCTCATGAGATAAAAAATAATATTAATTATTAAACTAATATTTCACTATCAATTGAGAAAAAAAGAATTACTTTTCTCTTCAATAATAGAAGAAAGTATACAAAAATGAGAGCACAAAATAATGAATTTGTGTTCAACTTTCTTTTTTTTCTTCATAAACAAAAGAAAACAAAACAAGTAAAAGTTTAAAGTGGATACAATATGTGAGAAACTCAAAAAACAGTGAGAGAGAAAATAAAAAATATCTTAATAAATTTATTTATTTTTTATTAAATTTAATTTTATGCTTTATTATTTATTAGCATTAAATGTTATATTTTATAAAATAAATAAAAAGATACCTATTTTAATTCTTATCAATTCCCAATATATACTTTTATTATTTAAAAAATTTCAAAACATTAAATTTCTTATACATAATTTAAAAAATTAAAAACAAAAAAATTGCATATAACATAAATAAAAATAAATCAAAAACGTTCGGGGGCCACGGCTCACCCTGTCCCTTCGTTGGTCCGCCTTTGACAACATCTTCATGATTCGATAATGCTTGCTTCCAATTATAACAACTTGTGATATAATTGAAAACATATATTTCAATTCAATCTGGTGGGGTGGAAAACATATATCAAACCTACACTTGCATATTATTGTTCTCAAAATTAAATGTTCAAAACTTGAATTGTAGGTTATAATTTGTTGTGGAGTCCTTTTCTTTTATAAGTTAAAATTTAAACAATTTTGTCACGCCATATATGCTAGTCGCATCTCCCTTTCAATTTCAAATTCAACGAAGAACATAATATGAGGAGCTCATGTCATTGTCACAAAAAATAAAAAAATCCAATGTAAAAAATTAAATCATGCATCTTGACAATAATATGTCTAAAAGAATGAAAATAACTTGCAAAATGATGGAATGCAATCGAATCATATGTAGTGTTTGCACCAGTCAAAAAATCAAGGGAAAAAGATCATTAGCTCCATTCTGAAAAATATTTAGACAACAAAACCGAGGGTTCACTGGGTAATTCCCCAAACACCAACTTCCAGAGATAAAAAAGACAAAAAAAAAACAAAAGAAATAACACGTGCAAGCATTTTAGATACGGGCTTTTGAGTAATATCTCTAGTAGTTTGTTTTGTTAGTTTTTAAATAGATTTATATAATAAAAAAAGTGACATACACAACTAAAAATTCTCATATTACATGGGATTTTTCTTGCAAATTTGTTAAAAAAATTTACAAGAAAAAAATTTTTTTTGCTATTTTTTCTAAGAATTTTACTTGACATGTAGTTCTTTCATGGATAATTATTTCGTACAAAATTATAAAATTTGTAAATATTTCATACAAAATTTGTTGTAAAAAATATTTTATATAAAATATTTTGCAAAATAATTGACAACAATTTCTTGCAAATTTTCATAACGAATTGCAGGAGCTAATTATCAAGAAAAAGTGAAGTTAGAAATGATAGCAACGAAACATGTTACTCTCCCAACAAAAATAGTAGTGAAAAATGACAAAAAACATAATAGAAGGTAGAACTCACCAAGCATTCAATCAAGTCAAATACCAAGGGATGTATGATCTCAAACGGCGTGCAATCCCACAGGAGAGAAAGGCATGAATGGAGACATAATTAATCTATTTAGGGATGGGTCAGATATTATCCCAAAAAGTCAGTTCGACCCTCTACGACATCTCAATCACCACTCTAAAAATATGGAGGCACATCATGCTCAACTCATCACACCTCGGAACATGGCGCCAGAAACCCAAAGTACGAAGGTTACACACTTTCCTCACGAAGAGACCATTGTGATGAAAAAGCATATGGGCGTAAAAGTGTATCGTAACGCCAACGAACAAAACCCTAGGATCTTGCAAGAAGTCAACCAGCAAGGAGGGAACATACAGAGAGTGGATGATATGGAAGACGAGATAGGTGTCACCCACACAGAGTTGGAGGGCGACTACGAGGTTATGCGTGATGGCGGAGTGATTGACCTCCACTTAATGTCCAGGCCTGAAATGAAGTGCGGTATATCACAACAAGCGTAGACGAAGAACCAGTAGTCGACATAGGTGGGGTTGCAGGTGACGTAGGTGTGGATGGTGTGGTTTTCAAAAGTAATTTCGTATAGATTGTAGGTGTCATTGCGGGTGCAGTTCACGATAATTGTTCTCGCCACATGGTTGAACGGGTTGTTCATCGTTACCAAAATGTAGAAATGCAAGGAGTCCCATATAGAAGTGCAACTCTTGAGCATAATCATAAATTCTTTTACACTGATCTTTAAAAGATCCTTCAACCACCTTTGCTGCTAGTTGCTTTGCCCTAAGAGCCATAGAAATTGTGACCTTTGTATTCCATTTCTTGGCTGTTTTATTATGTATATCCAACAGTTTTAAATTGGGATTTTCTATTAATGAGTTGTCTAAGGTTTGACTCAACCATTTGGAATTCATCAAATTAATAATAAATTCTCTATTGTAGCTATGATGGTCTTGAACTTTTCTTAATTGCCATGTTTGACATGAAACCAGAAATACAAATAAAGTGACCAATCACACTTTCCTTGGGCCCCCAAACATCTCACCATCACTCTTTCTTTGTCATTTTTCTCAAATTTCAAATTCCTTCTAGCATGCACAACATAAGTCCTTACACCCTTCACAAATTGTGCCTTATCCACGAATGTTGTTCCCACTTCCCACTTCCCACTTGTAATCAGTCATAGATTTTGGTTTCTAAACTGTCCTAAAAAAACCACAACTGTTATTCCCATCGTGGTCTGTGTCACTGTCATTACCCTCACAACTAAACAACTCTTCTAACTCCCAACCATTATCAGACAGACCTCTATCGTGTTCGCATGGTCACTGTCATCAGGAACCCTTTCATTATTATCATGACTGTCTTCACTATCATGACTGTCTTCACTTGGACCAACTTCAACGAACACCATACCTTCAACAAATTTTTCTTTACCATAATCAACAATTATTTGTACATCAACTACGCCTTTAGCCACTTCATTATTAGAACCCCAATGGTTACCATCACTATCTCTAACAGAATCTGCATCAGAATCAATCCAACTTTGAACATCAATCTCAGTGTCTGTCTCCCTTTCGTCATCACCTTCAACCATATCTTGCAACCCAACCTCAACTTGTGGATTTCCAACACCTACACCCACATCCTCAAGTCCAACTTGAGCTTATGAATTTCCTACACCTTCACCCACATCCTCAACTACAATTTCAGGTTCAAACCTTCTTAAACCTTCACCCAACTACAATTTCCTACACCTTCACTAACATCCTACAATCCAACTTTAGTATCTTTGTTCATTACAAGTTCATCCACACCAAACCTTACTACAATATCAATGCCTACTACTTCAAATTCACCATCTATCTCAACTTTTATTGCATAAAAAACATGGTTGTTTTCACCACTCTCTAAAGGTCTCACCACACCTCATTCAGATTCAACTATATTGTCTTCTACTTGGGCTTCAACAACTCCATGCACAACAAACAAGTGCACTTAGCCACAACGCCTTGCGATATGAACCATATTAAGTGAACCCTTGTCATCATCCAAGGGGTGTAACAACTTCTCAACACAATAGCACAACCCCTTTATACTATAATATCCCATTTTCCTAAGTGACCATAATATTTCAAAATAACTTCATCTGTTAGGATCACATGATCAATTAGTAGTTTTCCCACCAAAATATTTCCACCACTCATCGTTGGCAAAGTTACCATGGTGGTGGACCACAACCTCAAATCTTTGGTTAGACATTGGAAACAACAATAAACATAAAAAGTTTGAAAAATGTTAACAATCTTTAAATGGGGAACAAAGACTCAATCTAAAGCCGGCAAACGACAATGAAACCCACCACGAAAACCGACAACACAAACAATTTAAAATTGTGGGTCACGAAATTCACCAAATAATACACCATCGATAAAGAAAATAACAAATTTAAATAATCCACCAAATGCAAAAGTGAAACCGACCAAAAACCCTAATCATTAACAGTAATCACAAACACTAATAAGAAAAATTAATCACAAATCCTAAACCATAAAACTAACCTTCGCAATGATGCACAACATCCAGGAAAAAATCTTCACCAAACGCAATAATTTTTCATGCACAAGAACAATCTTTGATGTAAGTGAATGCACAATCTCCTCAGATCTCCAATTGAAAGAAATCCCTAGTTCTTAATGAATCCCTAAACCCAATTCCACCAATTTGTAACCCCAAAACTACCTGATTAAAATTAAAAAGGGCAGCACAATAAAATAATGATCACGTCATTCAACAATGCTTCATGTCATAGTAATGAACCACGATGGATATGTTCTGTTAACTATTTAGACAAAATTAAGAAAAAGGACCTAATTGAATGAAATTTACGAAAATTAGGACCAAATTAAAAACAAATCCTAAACTAAGACCAAATAGAAAAAAGTTAACCAAAACTAGTATCAAATGACTATTTAATCCTTTAAACTTTAGTAGCACATGGTCTTTTATTTTTTTAGGTTCTTTAGGGTTGTATATCTTTCAAAGAATTTTATTGTATGAATTGATTGTTTAATATAACTTATTTTTAATTGTTGAGATATATTATAATGAAACATAATTAAATATTACAAATATGGTATATAATTAGTTATGTAATTGTTTTAACTAAATAATGGTTTTATATATAATATTTAATTGTATTTCATTCTATTAATATGGATAAAAAATATATATTATTATGTATGGATATGAAAATTTTAAAACTAAGAAAATAAGAGTTATTAATAAATATTATAAGAATAAATATTTTAATTTATTTATCGTATGTATTTTATATTTTTTTAATATTAAGATTGTGTATATATGGAGGAATACAAAAGGCGCGTAAAAGGAGATGAAAAATAGAAAGATGGTGTGAATAATTTGATTAAAGTAATAATATTTTTAAAACATTATGAAGTGATATATTTTTTAAATGGTTAAATTAATTTTTATTAATTATTAAAGTTTAATTTAATTATATTTTATTATTAAATTCAATATTATTATTATTATTATTATATAATAACTATTATTTTGTTATTCTATATAACATAGATTTCATATTCCTAATAAGGTTATCTTAGACAAATGAATTTTGACATATATAGGTTCTATTGATATTTTACAGCCCATAATTAGTTATCATATGAAAATTTATCAAAAGAGTAAATAAATAAAATAACGTAAAACATAGAAAAAAACCACATCAAACTTATGATAAATTTGATAAATTTTAGACTTCATAATACATAAGAAAATTATATTTTTTATAAAAAAAATCTAAATAAATACATGAAACTAAAACATTAAACCTATTTTATAAATAAAGGCTAAATTATATATATATATATATACTAGAGAACATACATAATAAAAAGTATTTTTTAATTTTTATAAAAGTTTAAGTTAAGATAAATAATAAATATATAATTAATTTTTAAAGTAGTTGTTAAATATAAAAAAAAATATGTATAAAAAAATTTTAAAATAAAAATTTAAACAAAAAGGTTTTTAAAATAACAATTAAAAATAAATTATTTATAAAATAATTAATTTTTAAAATAATTAAAGATAAAATTGAAATAATGAAATATGGAAAAAAATATCTTTATATATATATATATATATATATTGCTGATTTTATGTATAGAATCAATC
>Ga0214543_1007346_pt1 | contig 18989 bp, 5 predicted proteins | sample CNSS2metaG_FD_160094 | JGI IMG/M metagenome (GOLD analysis project Ga0214543, IMG submission 160094) | Root nodule microbial communities from cowpea collected in UCLA plant growth center, Los Angeles, California, USA - CNSS2 | ecosystem: Host-associated > Plants > Roots > Nodule | place: USA...
ACTCTAACACATATATATATATATATATATATATATATATATATATATATATATATATATATATATATATATATATATATATATATATAACAATGTTACATTTCAAAAGCAAAAGTTTGTGTGAAATTTTAGAAGAACTAAAATTCAATGCTACTTCAAAAAATAAAAGGGATGTAAGTGTAATTTAGTTGAATAATTATCATTTAATAGTAGCTAAAAACAAATTTTACTATTTGAGAAAAAGTTTGGTGACCATATATATATTGGTCGGATTTGGATACTGTTCATATGCAACATGCAATTTTTTTCTTCTGTGCAATTGTAGTGATGGTTCAAATTTAAAATCAAAGATCTATTAGTCTATTTTAGAGTTCGCAGGTTTTCTTCGTTTTTAGTGTTTCTTATATTTGTTTTGTTCAAAATATTAATTTTACTAACTTGTTTGATATTTTAAGTTGAGGTAATTGAAAATATATTTAGTTTTTATGTATTTAATTGAAAGAACTATGAATATCTAATTAAAGTTTTTATAAATTTGATTTTTTTAATAATAATTACTAAATACCATTACTTTAATCATGAAACAAAACTAAAATTTAAAAATTAAGATTATATCTTTTCTGCTATACTAAAATAAAATATATCAATATTTATTACATTCATTACATATTAAAAAAAACAATAAAATAATTGGTAACAAATCTAAAAAAAAATTAATTATGGACAAATTAATGTTTAAGATTTTTTTTAAGTACAACTGTTATAAGAATATAATTTTGTAACCGAGACTTAAACATTTTTTTAGCATAAAATTATATATTAATGAATGATCTTATAAAATTTAACGAACAATGTATTTTGTCACAATAAATTTTAATCTATAATTATATACCATGTTAAGGAATATACTTTAAATCAAACTCAACGTCACTGATATCGGTTTGTAAATAAAATTTTCATTCACTTGTACATTGTAAAATAACTTTATCACTAATCTTTCACCAATATAACGTAAAACAAAAAAAAAAGGTTAAATATTAGTAAATTCAGATTTTTTATTAGATTTTTTGTTGTGTTGTTTCTTTATTGTGTCTCCATAATACATTAATTATCACTAGTTTTTGATATTTTAAAATATATTAAAAGACATTTAAAATATTTATACATTTTTTAATATTCAACAGAAAACAACATTAAAAAACTAACAAAAAACTGAACTCATAATAAGGAAAAGTGGTTTGTGAATTTGGTTTTTAATTAGGTAATTCATTATATTCTTATCACTGTTATAGTTGTCTTCATTCTCTGCTCTCTTGATTATGAATCTATGCAATTGATTGATATTTGTCATTTTCCTTATACCCTGGTAGCTAGAGAATCTCGTAGAATTGTGTCATTGAGTTTTTCCCTTTTGTGACGAATCTCATACTTATATTTTGAAGTGAAGAGTGAAAAATTAGCAATAATTCCTTTTGTTACTTCCAAGCTATGGCATGCACCTATCTCCTTTTCAAACACACTCAAAACGAAACAAAGTAAAAAGAAAATGCTATCTAACTCAACAAAACAAAAGCAAAAGTTTAATTAAAGTGAATCTCTCTCAAAATTTTCTACCACCAAACACATATTGCTTCCACTTTCTTACTTCCCTTTCAACACACTCATAAAAATGTAAAATGTTCCTGTGTGTGTGACTACATTTTTTATAATTATTTTAAAAACAAAAGAAAATTATAAACAATTTTGCCATATGATTTATGTAAAAAGAATTCATATAACTTCTCTTAGTCTATATGAAATTATCAAATTCTCAGCAGTTACATGAATTTAGGAGAAATTGTAAAGTTGATTTTATGGTAAAATTGAGAAGCAAGAGGAAGGTGTGAAAATTTTTGAATTCAATTATCTTGTTAACATTTGAAAGTTATAAAATTAATTTAATTTATAACAATATATAAAGATAATTATCTCTTTTGTGTCTATATTTTAAAATATCAATTTTACTCTTTAAAATATAATTATTTATTAAATTTTAAAAATTTGACCGTTACTATTATAAGTCTTTTATAAAATCATCTCTTTATTTATTTATTTATTTATTTATCTACTATTATTTTCTAATTTTTTTATATATTCCACTTTATTTTTGAATTGAATTATTCACTAAATTTGAAGTTACGTGTGACCAAAGTTTTTTGGTGAGAAAAAGGTGTAAAGGTTTATGTGTTCCGACGGAGGCACTATGTAATACATAATAATACATCTTTATATAAATTTAGAGAATAAATATAATCATAGCACATGGCCACAACATGCATCACATTTCCCATTTTTATATAATTTTTCTGTTGGATAGAAGAAGTTTGAATAAGTAATAAACTAAAAAAACATTTTTTTATTGCTCATAATTATGCTATTAGTATTAATTAATGATAGAATCTATTGGAGCACAACTCATTTATTTGGACATTCCATGTTTGAACAAGATAAGAGGAGCAGACATACATCCAATGATTTCAATTACTATATTTCTTTTTCCAACAAAGGAATTTGGACCAATTTGAAAAAAAATATATATTAAAAATCATTGTTTTTCATGCCATGATAATGGTAGGGCATTGACACACTCAAAGGTGAGAAGCATGTTGAAATACAAATATCTATTTTGAAAAGAAAATTGTGTTAAGATAATGGAAAAAGAGAAAAGAATATTAAAAAATATTCAAAAGAAGTTTCGTATGTCAAGTATTTAAAACTAGTTATATCCGTTAAGATCTAATATAGAAACATGAGATGTAAATTTACATTCAACAAAATATTTTATATAATTTTACATCAAATCATATCATATTGTGTACTAATGGATGTGAATTTGATATTTTATTTTTAAACTTAATTAATTTTCCCTTAAACTTAAAATCTAAAATACACAAAAAAAACTCATTATAATAATTTTGTTCTGCATACATTAAATATAAATGACAATATTATGCAATATAACATAATCACAAAATAAAACATCTTAAACATAAAAATATAAAATATTTAAGATGTAAAAGTTTGATAATAAATATACGTTTGATAAAGAAAACACCACATAAATTTTCTCACATCATATAACGTTTAATCAAAAGCCCTAACTAGTTTTCATGTTCGCAAAGCCGAAAAGGAAAATAAACTTAAAAAACTCAATGTAAAAAGAATTAAAAAAAATAACCTTTGAGACCATGATTTCATGTGAAGAAGCACTGAAAATAAGTTGAATTTAGCATAAAATGTATGTAGATAAAGTTAGCCAAACATGTAGCTTATCCACAAGTGAGAAAATACCAACATTATTATAATAAATGAACAACTATTGGTGTTCCAAATTTTTCACAGGAAAAATTAAGATTCTCTGATCTTTAGAGGCAAAATATTGGCATTACTTGAGAAGAAGGCAACGAATTTGGCAGAGCTTTTTTTTGTCCATTCATCGGAATCTGTCAAAACGCTTTCTCTGATACGCTGTAGGAAAAGAAAAAACGGTGATTCTTGGACAATGTACCAAGCAAATTACAAAAAGAAAGTTTTTTGCGTGTGTTTGGTTCATCCTATATAAAAATTAGTTAAATTAATTATGTAATGATTATTAGAAAATTCATTCTAATCGATTTTACATTAATTTTGACGCATAATAAAAACGCACATTCTGAATACCGAATTTTCCTTTTAATCTTTGTTGCATGGGTTAAAAAGGTAATATGAAGTTATATGAGATTTTCCGGATAAGTTTTTATAATCTAGTGTTGATTTTAACGTTTGATGTTACATTCCGTTTTTATAGTTTTTAAACTATTAAACAAAACATTTAAATTTTTAATAATTCAGTAGCAGATAATAATGAAGGTCAGTATAATATAATACAATCATCCTCAAAATAACCATACATACACTGATCGATACATACAGCCTATACATATTTAAAGGGTTACAAAATACCCGATCAACTAAACAAAAGAAAAAGGCTACATCTACTACTGGTACGTCTAACATAATCATCTCTTGTCCCGGAGGGGTGTATCTTCACCTGCATCTATATCTGCTCACGCCATTCAATAAGGACGATCATTGCATATGGAAAACACACCGAACACACAACAACTAGAAGGGTAAGCTAACTTGAAACAAGAGTAAGTCATGCAATTGTTACACTTAGACAGAAAACAAAATTTATCACTCAATTATCAAAATCATCCAATTAATCCCGACTATAATACCACACCATTCTAGACTCGATATCCGGATTATGTAAGTGGCATTGGAGCTCTCGGTGACTTGCACTTGAGACGGTTCCCAAACTCTGCAAAGTTTTAGGCACAAGGGGTATTCACCCAACCGCTCTCGAGGTAAATCCCATCACCTCTATGACGGATCGAATTCATAGACCAGGACCTCCTGCTACTCCCCCCGACGTAATCCATCATACTCTACTTGAGTCTTAATGGTTACTAGGAGCGTCAGGATGTCACCAATATGAGTCCTCATGCCCTTACATTTACTAAGACCACATTTCTTAGAATTTCCCTTGAAATCCTATCTCCAACATGTTCTCATTCATACCAATTTCACACTAAATTCCATCACACTAACCATCATGCATAAGGATTACATACAGGACTAGCCATTATTAGATCAATGCAAGTAGTACAACATCAATTAGTCAAAAACAGTAAAGGAGCCAATTTCTGCAGGGAATCTCGCTTAGGCTAGAGAGTCTCGCCTAAGCTAGAGAGGTTATCTCGCTTAGGGGGGCTGCTCTCGCTTGGGCGAGACCTCATACAGTGGCAAATTAAAAATCCTGGGCGAATTCTCGCTTAGGCTAAACTGGCTCGCCTAGACGAGAAGTCATCTCGCTCAGGCGAGTCCAGCTCACCTAGGCGAGATTTCGTGCAGTGACAGAGGTGATCCTCTGGTATTTTCGCTCAGGCGAGAGCTGCTCGCCTAGGCGAAAATACCAGGATTACTCATCTGTTCTACGCATGCATACTCGCCCAGAATAACCCCACACAAAAAATCACACACAGGCAATTTCAAACACCAAATAAACGCAAAAACAGACAATTCTACCACCCAAGAACACATCTCCTACGAAAATTGAGCTAAAAGTTAGCTTCCCTTACCTTTTTGCCAAGAATTAGATTGGTGGAGTCAATGAATAGCAAGAGAGCAGAATTCTTCAATTTAACCTAGGAGAATCCATCATCAAGACAGGGGAGATGAAGAATAACATGATCAGGTCCATAATTCAGAGAGTGGCTAGAGAATTCTAATTGGAATTGAACTCAATTTAGAGAAAAACAAACCTACCTAGGAGAATGGAAGCTGAGGAAGGAACCGCTGAGGGTCCTGTTGGCTGGTCGTTCCAGAGTCTGAGTATGGAAGGTTGAATCAGTGAGATGGTAGTACAGAGATCAGAGATTGGAAGAAAGTTGGGTTGCAGAGAAAATTGAGAGAATGAGAAGGAAAGAAGTGTTTCTGTTTTTTAGAAAAGAAGTAAAAGAGAGAGGGGTATCACATTCGAGAATTTGATTTATTGAAAATCAAATTTTGATTAATTTTCTGACATTTAATTTTCTAAAAATCTAATTTTAAATTTGAATAATGATTTATTTTGATAAATAATGGTGGAAAAAAATTGAAGTTATAAATGAAAATGTTTAGAAATTGATGGTGGAAAAAAAAGAGAGAATATGAAGGTGTGATATAAATATTGACGCCACCGAGTAATAATTGGGTGGAAAGGACATAAGCCACCTATTTTTATTCCATGGAATGGAACAAGTTGCTAATATTTTGAACCATAAAAGTCTACATGCTGAATTCAGTTTTTTATAAAGTTTTATATTATATTCAAATAATAAGTTGGGGGTTGTGTAGCATAAGAAACGCGTTTTTCAACTTAGATATTTAATAATTTATTTGTTATTTAAAGTTACTGAATGTTAATTTCACTTAAATTTATGAGATATTTAATTAATTTATTTAGATATGTAATGATATGTAAAGAGATTTCTTGTTTGGTGCACACATTTTTTTTACTTTTAAGTATATGTTTTAAGTAATTGTTTTTTAAACTTAATTTTTTTTCATTTAACCATTTTTTAGATTTAATTATATTTTAGAATTAAAATAACTTTCTATAATAAAAATTTTATCTACAATAAAATATTAAAAATTATATATATTTATTTTAATAATAATAATAATTTTATTATTTTTAATTATCATAAGAAAAAAGTGAACATAAATACGCATATAATTATACTAATATACAAGTGAAAACACATTTATTACATGTGTGATTATATTTTTTATATAGTAAAAATTAATAAAAATTATTATTATTATATTTATAAAATTAAATGTAAATATTTTTTATAATTTTGTTGTAAATAGTTTTATTTTACTTTGTAGTTTATTTTTTAATTAAAAAAATGATGAAGTTAAAGAAAATTCAAATTGAAAAAATATTAAATTTAGTAAACTGTCACTTAAAGTTGATATATTTTAATTAAAAAATTATTGTAAACGCATAAATTTGAAAAATAAATATGGACATCCTAAAATGATTTCCTTTCCTATATAGTATAGATAATATATTTATACATACGTAAATAATAAAAATAATAAAAAATAAATTAATTATTAAATGTTCAATTTTAAAAGATATTATTGGACATTTAAAACAAAAGGCAGTTATATTTTAAGATATAAAATATATTTTAGTTTTTAAAAAAATTAAAAATCTATATAATTAATAATTTAGGATTGTTTAATGTCGTGTCAAATTGTTTGCTTTAAGTTCTATTCATAAAACATTTTGTAATGTTTATTTACATTTTATTTAAATTAGTGTTTATCTTGGGTTAAATTGTTTTTTATCAAGAATTGAAGAGAATAAAACATGTGAATTATATAATAAAATATTATTAAAATAAATAACGGGTAATGAAATTCAGCACGCTATTATAGCTGTCTCAATCCCTTACTTATTATAGGTTGAACTTAAAATATCTATAAAAAATATTAAAACAACTTCCTTATCTATGAAGGGTAACTTTAAAAAGACTAAACTTTGAAGTGAAGGAGTTCCTAACATATTATTATATATTAATCAATTATGTTATGATCCAATAATTGAGTTTGTTTTCACAAATAACGTTAGGAATTGAGTTATTCTCCCTCATAAGTTGTATGAAATATTTAAGAAATTGTAACAAAATAACCTTTGCAATAAATTAATATCCAGACATTTTATGAAGCTAGTGTTACACGATGCTATTTTTTTTATGAAAAGAAAAAATGCTCCTATTATTTTATAAATTAAAATCACATTTTTATATTTTTTCTTTTTCCTTTTTTTTTCTATCTTTATAATATTTTTTTTTTGTCAATTAATACCATTAAGGGTAACAAATTTAATCTTTCACCAAATTCATAAAATATCCAGATTTTCTCTAACGAAGATTGAGTTATTAGGAAACTCAGATTATGTTTTATGGAATTTAATTTATGCTGTGAAAATATTTTCAACCTTCTATTAATTCTGGTAAAATATTAAAAGTACTAAAAGAAATAGTCAAATTACCCGGAAGACAAAAGGCAATAATTAATAAAATATATTATAACGCTATAATATAAGAAAAATAATGAAGAAAAAAAATATACGAAACACTAATTAGAATAATTTTAATTCCAATTTTATCATCTCAACCTTCTCAAAAATCAAACTTTGGAGAGGTGATAATTTCTCTTTCAATGAATCAATTTTATGGCATCGATTGATGCAAGACGACCTCAAGTGTGTCATTTAAATATTATAAAAAATTAAAATGTAACGTATAATACTAAATAATATGTAATTAAATGATAGAGTATAAGAATTTATCCAATTAACTTGCTCAAATAATATTCATAAAAGATTACCTGTGGAAACAAAACTGACAAACCAGTTGGCAATTTCCATTTTGGACTGCCTTCAATTTCTCATGGATTAGTCATAAGCCAACGCAATGTTTGAATTGTCGTTAAAATTCCACAGGACATGGAACATTTGTGTCTGTAAACAATATTTTAATGGATTTTTTTTCTATACAGTCTATATTAATTAAGAATAGAGACAAAAATATTTAAATATACGTTCTTTATCCAACTCTCTGATATACTTTTTCCTCATTTAACTTTAAATCTTATAAGGACAAAATTGTTTTAATATTGGAAACATCTATAAAGCAAATTTTAATAAAACATTTTATAAGCGAAAGTAATTTAAATTTTTCTATATATTCTGCCCATTGTGGAAACTTTGGGAAAAAAAATTCCATACGCATAATTTAGTTATTTTAAGATAATTTGGGTTAACTCCGTATTTTTGATTGAGATTATGAAATTTTAATTATAGTATAAAATATTATAAGTGTGTCATGTAATTTTATATATATATATATATATATATATATATATATATATATATATATATATATATATATATAAATTCAAATGCAAATTATACAAAATATGGACTTAAATGAATGTTTGTTGTAAATTGATAATGGAAAATTGTTACACTAAAATCTATCAAACTTAATTTTTTTTTTTTTTACAAAAGTGTAATCAATCACACACTCTTTTAACACATTTTGTACTGTTAACTAAAATTTAAAATCATAAAGATTTGTGAAACTTTTTATTTGACGAACTTATGGCTTTCATAATTTCTAATTAAGAATGTTAAAAAGTACATGAGAAGTGTTTTACTTGTTGGATCCTTGGGTGTTTTTGCAAAATAGATGAAACCTGATAAATTAACTGATAACCGATACAATAAATTACACGTATTTGGTAAAACTATTAGTTAAGGTAATTTATAAATGTAAATAATAAAATTTAGACAATATATGATGTTTCTATATAACTTTTTATTTGTCATCTTTTTATTTTATATATAAATTTATTTTAACTATATATATTATTCATATGGTGTATTTATTAATAATCTTATACTTTATCAAATATAAATAAATTAAAATAGTGTATTTTTAAATATACTTAAAATATTTAAAATGAAATAAAATAAACTAAATTAATACTCAAAAGAACAGTTAAAATGATAAAAAAAACTTTGTATACACATAATGATAACCATAACCTTATTTTCTATTATTGCTAATATTTTACTCAGTAAATGACTAATAAAATCAGGTCTTATGAGTAAAGAAAAATAATAATAAATCATGTGTTATATAAAAAAATGAAGAGATATTCGAAAGAAATATGAATAAATATAAGAAGTTAGAAATTAATTATTTAAAAACTGCTAAACAATAAAAAAAATATTTAGGAAATTGTAATAATAGTAACAATCATGATCTTATTAACCATTTATTATTCATGTGCAGAATAATAAGTGTGTGTTTAATAAGGAAGAAAAAGTAAAAGCAGAAAGTGCAGCATTGGCTTCAGGCGCGATAATGAGTCGTAATAAATAAGAGTAAAATACAGCACTAAACACAGCTAACAATCATGCAAATGCAATCCAATGCAACTTAGTCTTACCTCAGACTACCCCAGAATCTCACCACGCCACCACTACTTTCGACCTTTTAACTTCTTCTATTTACATTACCCCATTCCCTTCCAGACACTCTGCACCTTCTTGTTTCTTTCTTTTCTTCTCTCTCCTTCTCTTCTTCCAATTTCTAAATCCATCTTCCACAGACGCGTTCCACACCTTCTTTCTTCTTATTCAAACAGCGCCTACCACTTCAATCATCCACTTCTTATACTTCTTTCACCCACCCATTCAAGCCAAAAAACGGAGATAGAAAAAAGATGGAGTCAGAACAAAGGCGGAAGAGGAAGCGCGCGGTGGGAAGACACACTCACATCTCATCAAGATCACTTTTTCTATGCTTCTGCTTCTTAATCTTCCTCCTCTTCTTCTCTTCTCACCATCATTTCTTCATTTTCACTCCCTCCACCTTCAGACCCTCTCTCACAGCCTCCACCTTATCTCTCCTATACTCTTCCGCAAGCAACTCTATTCTCGATCCCCTTCATCCCACCGCACCCTCCTACACCCTCCAACACCGTATCATCTTCCCCGACCACCATCTCCTCATCCTCACCACCCCTCAACAACACCAACTCCACCAACTAGAGTGCGTCTACTATACGCTCCACCCCAACGCCTCCTCTCCCGCTCCACCCCTTCAACTTCAGGTTCAACCGCTCCTCTCCACGGACCGCTATGATGAATCTCGATCCATTGTTAGATGCCCATTTCCCCAGACGAACTACACCGCTGCCGGCTCCCAAATCGTCGAACTGCGGCGGCGCGGCGAGGTCGGTCGCCGGAATTTGGGTTTTTTGATGAACCAAACGGCTCAATCTTGGGACAGGGTGGCGTACGAGGCGATCCTTGACGGTGACACCGTTGTGGTGTTCGTGAAAGGGCTGAATCTCCGACCCCACAAGATATCGGATCCGACCCGGATCCGGTGCCATTTCGGACTTAAGAGTTTTCACCAGAACAATGCATTTTTGTTTAACACCAGGGCGGTTTCTGTGGCTCAAGAAGTTGTGAGATGTATGTTACCACAGAGCATAAGGAACAATCCGGATAAGGTTCGAGGGATTCGGGTCACAGTGAGTTATTTGGGAGGCAATGTGAGGCACCCGGTTCGTGTCCTTGTGCCTTCTGTAGCTACAGTTAGTGCACCTGGTAGTGGTAGGGTTCAGAAAAGGAAAAGCAGGAAGTATGAGTTGTGTGCATGTACTATGGTGTGGAACCAAGCTTCTGCGCTCAGAGAGTGGGTTATGTACCATGCCTGGCTTGGAGTGGAGCGTTGGTTTATCTATGATAACAACAGTGACGATGATATTGAAAAGGTTGTTCAGGATCTTGATCTTCAAGGATTTAATGTTAGTAGAAAGTCCTGGCCTTGGATTAAGACTCAGGAGGCAGGGTTTTCCCACTGCGCCTTGAGAGCTAGAGAGGAATGCAAGTGGGTAGGGTTCTTTGATGTTGATGAGTTCTTCTACTTTCCTAGCGAATTTCATCAAAACTTGAGGGAAGGTGTTCCTGGTGAGAATTATCTGAAATCGGTGGTTGCCAATTTCTCATCTTCGAAATCCATTGCGGAGATAAGAACAGCTTGTCATAGCTTCGGGCCTTCTGGGTTACACTCGCCCCCAAAACAAGGGGTTACACTAGGGTACACTTGCAGGCTTCAGAGCCCTGAGCGGCACAAATCCATTGTGCGGCCGGATTTGCTTGACATCAGTCTTCTGAATGTGGTGCACCATTTTCAGCTGAGGGAGGGGTTTAGGTACCACAACATGCCTGAAGGTACTGCTATTGTGAACCACTACAAGTACCAGGTATGGGAGACATTCAAAGCCAAGTTTTTCAGAAGGGTTGCTACCTATGTGGTGGACTGGCAGGAGGACCAGAATAAAGGGTCAAAGGATAGAGCACCTGGACTAGGAACAGAAGCCATTGAACCACCTAACTGGCGGCTTCAGTTTTGTGAGGTTTGGGATACTGGCCTGAAGGACTTCCTTCTATCTTATTTTGCTGATCCTGCAACAGGGTTGATGCCTTGGGAAAGGTCTTCACTATAATGGAGATACTAATGAGGGTGCTAACATATTGGTAGCTGGTACCCATGTAAAGCACGATTATCACACTTGTTAAGCATTCATTCTTTTCATTGGTTTTTAGGGGAGGGGGAGCTTTCTGTTACAGAAATTTTGTTTTTCTTATTTTTTAAATGATTTTATAGACAAGAAACAGACGCATTACAGATGTATATTTGCAGCAATGTGAATGAATTCTCTATCATTTTTTTTAGTTAAGTACATATGAAGTATATAACATCCAGTAAGACTAATATATTCGTGGTAAGTCTAGATATATTAAATTTAGAATGCCTGTACAGTACTTAGTACATTCAATTTGCTCCCTTGGCGCCCTTTATATAAATTTCACCCTCAAAAAAAGTGGGGTTTGGTTTGCTGTAGTTTGGGGGACCTATTATTGTACATCAAGCTTCATTGCAATAATTTTTGCCCTCTATTTTTCTAGCCGTAAGTCGTAACCAATCAAACTTGTCCCAACAGAAGTTTCAGTAATGATAAACTGCAAGTCAATGTTAAATTTTTTATTCTCTACGACTGTAAGCTATGAATAGAAAATCAGCAGCTAACAAAATGGAAAAAGGTCTTCTACTTAATTGTGGTAAAGCCAAACCAGAATTAATTATATATCTCTGAGGGAAGGACATGGGAGACTGGCGTTGAATGTTTGCAAATGAAAATATCAGAAATGCGCTTATTATACAATTAGTTACCAACTTTCAACTAGTCTGACTAATAATCTGAACACTGCCTTGAAAAATGGATAACATATACATGCGATCAATATGAGCCTCTTATCCTAAAAAACTCGGCAAAAGGTCGAGGATTTATTTCCATTAAAATCGAGTAAAAACATGCACGAGAGGCCACCTCGCAAGTCTTTGAAACTTAACCTTGGGAAGCCAGAGGGTGATGTTTCACATATTTTGCAAGGGTAGAATCCAGCTTCTCTCCAATATAAGTGATCCATGCCTGTAATCATTTGAATATTATGCCACTAACCTACATACGTGCATCTCACTGAGTTTAAAGAATAAGAAACAATATGCAGGACCTACTAACCTACAAACGTGCATCTCACTGAGTCTAAGGAATACGAAACAATATGCAGGACCTACAAATGTGCTTGTACTACTGTCTAGTGTCATGTCTGTACTGAAATTCGAAACCTTAAATAGGGTTGAAATGATATTTCGGAAAAACAGGATGCCAACCTAATTTCACATGCCACAGGATCCGATCCTTTCGATAAATTTGGGCATCACATGAAAAAAAGGTTGAAATGTACCTGATCAGAAGCAGTGTAACCTCGTATCGTGTCACCACCGATAATTGCAATTCCTTTATCTCCAAGTGGCTGTAAAATTACTGCCTAACAAAATACTAATAATCGTATGAGTAACTTTAGTTATTAGATAGTAGATATTAACGAAATCAACAAGTCATTGATAACAAAGGAGGTCAGTGGTGTAGCCCCAAGAATACCAGTCTCCCCCTGGAAAAACAGGGGCAAGCAGAAGACCTATATAAACACAAAAATGTTTATAAATAGAGTTTTATCAAGGTTTGAAAAAAGGGGATCATATGCTTCACCTTAACTGACTTGAACATAACATTATATGATCTTTCATATGCATGCCAGTCAGAATTTGGGCTGCGAAAAAGTATACTGATAGAACACCTATTGATTAAGCAATCAAATATACGCTGAACATAAAAATGACACGGAGTATAGCCACAGACAGATAAAAGTCTCTTACAAGGTTATCCTTTGTCCACAAACTGCACGTAGCAAAACCCTCTCCCCTTGTTACACATCTTACTATAATATATACCCTGATACCTACTTCCATCAGTTATGTTCTATGGAAAACATGTCAAGGCTCTTTCTAATTCTAATATAGAACAATTAATGCAATACGACTTATTCTCTGTATTCTAGTGATATATTACTGCTCCTAACATCTACCGGTAGCTGCACGAGTTTTTATCTCACATGTATCATATAGACATGACTGCTTTATTTCATATTTACCTTGTGTGTTTTCCCTTCTCTCATTAAATTTGTTTTTAGATGAATTCTTATACTTGATTAACTTTTTAATAGATGATTTTGAATATAATCTTGATGGTCAATTTAAATAATTTATAATCATGTTCAATGAGAGTATATATATATATATATATACATATATATATATATATATATATATATATATATATATATATATATATATATATATATATATGGTCAAATATGTTGTTGGTCCATTAACTTAGTGAAAATTGAAATTAGTCTCTCTTCAAAACTTTAGACTAATTTAATTTTTTATCTTTAGAAATACGTGAATTTTGTTTTTTTAACCAAATTTTATTAAATTTATTTGACATTTCAAATGCGTGTCTAAGCTAACGTTAAAGTAAAAATGTGTCAAATCAACATTTGAAACGTTAAATAAGCTTAACAAAATTTGGTTAAAAAAACTAAATTTACACATTTCTAAAATTGAAAGACTAAATTTGATCAAAATTAGATTAATTTCAATTGTTACTTAAAGTTAAAAGACCAAAAACATATTTAACCTTATATATATATATATATATATATATATATATATATATATATATATTGCCATAACCCCTATTTTGGAGACTATAGGTGCCGCACTACCGTTGTGTCCGGCTTCCGTGCTTCATAACTGGAACCTTGTATGTCTTTGTTTTACGCAGCCAATAAACTATAATGACCATTTTTGCATCTACCATTTTATCAAGTTGATTGAATAATATTGCAGGAAGTATATGCTTAATAGGAGCTGGTTCCAAAGTGGCAGTCAAACAGTAATGAAATTACTTAAACCTAAACAATGCAGACAATGTCTATGCACGTGATGAGCTTTTGGCCATAAATTCACACAAACATAACAAGAATCCTGAGTGTTTTATTTTCTACTGTACATTATGTGACACAACAATAAGAAATGAATAACAAAGTCAGAAATAAAGCCAAAATATGCCAATAAGTACTCTTATTTTTGGAAATAAGGTAGAGCAATGCCTTTGGTAGTTTCGTTCACCATAAAGCTTGGAACACCACTATTTTCAACGCATTTCTATATGAAATGCCATTAACGGGTTAGATAAAACTATGGAAAAGGACCAATTTGTTAGACACATAATAGATGATCGAAGTAAAATAACTAAAAGTTAATGGATCAAACTGAAGAAAAAGAATTAAATTAAAGGACTAAAAGTACTGATTTTGTCAATTGTGTTATATGTTGAAATCAAAACTACCACATTCAGATTAAAATATGCAGCTTCTATTCAAGGGTCTTACTCCAAAAACTCGAGTACACCAGTTGCCAAGAACTATTAAAAGTCATTCAAGCTATCGACTCCGAGAATTAATTGGACATACAGCTAGGTTTCAAGATTCTCAGTTATACCCATTATACTAACACACCCCATGTTTCGCTCTTTCTAGACAAAAGCTTGTGCTTCAACATGATTTTTGAAAGACATACCAGGGCAACTAGTTGGAGCACACAGTAATATTGAATAAAATAGACACGTCGCATTATTTAACTGGACAAGTTTAATACATACAAACACAATACCTGAGTATTTAAAGGTAGAAATGGCAGCTCAGATTTTCCAGGATAAAGAGATAAATTTGCCAAGTAACTCTCTGAACATGTGAAAAAAAAAACAAGATTCAATGAATACCAGGGCACATCTTCACTTAATGAAAAGTACCGTATTTGAGTAGCAACGACTGTGATAGTTAACATATAGTTCAAAACTTACGAGCACCAGATTTCATAACTCCCTGGTATACTGATCCTTGCATCAATTTATTGGCATCCACACTTACAGCCTCACCATTCCCAGAAGAAGAATCTGCAGCAAAACCTATTTGGAGTACACAACTTCTCTCATAAACAACAACAAGCGAACGACAACAAGTGGCATCTGACAGAGATTCCCACACCCTGAGAACAGATTATTATACATACTATCAATAAACAGGAGGAAAAAGTATTAAAGCAGCACCTTCCGTTATCACTATGATTTTTTCTTCCATTAAATTTTTTAAAAAAATGTCAGATTGTATTAACATCTATTTTTTACTGACAGCTCCTGATCAAACCTAAGCCAAGGATCCGGTTTCCCTGCGGTACTATTTTACACATTCACAAAGTTAACCGACTGGAACAATTGGATAAGAATTGTACAGCTAATATGTAAAGCTCGCGATATATTTGTTGAATTCTTATGAATTAAAAAATAATTTACACGACCGAAATTAGCAACTCGAATGAACCTACCAAAGCAACTCATTAAACGCAACTTCAGGAAGTGTAGTGCAAAATCTCTTGCATTCAACTCCTCGAGGATTTACCTGGACAAAGAATCCAGCCAATTATAAACACGTTTGAAATGAAAAAAAATGCGATGCAAAGAGGAGAATGAAGCTCACCACATTTATAGACTTAGGCCTTATCGAAAGCCAAACGAGGCCAGTCAAAATATTGGTAACGGCCAATCCCAAAGTCAACAGGTCAGCTCTGGACTGCGAACTGCAAATGCAATCACTCGTTACAACCAAACTGATTTTGAAAACAACAAGGCCTAATAATAACAAGCCTCGATCTAGGAGTTCTAATTAAGCTAAGAATAGAAAGAAGAGATGTACCTGCCGGCGTCGGCGACTGGGGCGATGCCGGAGAGGGCGCGGTTGAGGAGGACGGCGAAGAGGGAAGCCGAGCCGACATAGATTGGGAGGGTGCGGACGACGTCGTCGTTTTGGGAAACCCAATCGGCGAGGAAATCGCGTTTTGGTGTGGGGCCTCTGTAACTGGAAGCGGAAAAGGAAGATGATAAAGGAGAAGGAGAATGAGACGAAAGAGTGAAGCGCGGTTGAAATAAGGTATTTGAATTGGAAGTGTTAAAGGGAACGCGAGTGTGCAATCGAGGAGTGAGAGTGGGAGTGAGAACAGTTCCCGCTTCCATCAAAGTTTGTTAATGGATGACGTGGACTTTCTCAAGATGAGGGAGACGAGGAACTGGGATAGATTTTTAGATGCTTGATGTCATGTTATGTTACTATGCTATTTTGAAGGTAATATAAACAATTTTTATCAAAAGTTGTTCATACACAAAAAAAATTTTTTTTGCATGATTTAATAATCAAATATAACATATTTGAACTATATCACGTTAAGCAGAACAAATCCTCATGGCTTAATAGAAAATTATAATTAATTTAAATTTTACGAGCGAAAAACATTAACTTTGTGAGAACTCAAATTTTCAGCCCCTTAATCTCTCTTCTCTCTGCCACCCACACCACATAACTGCTTTACACTTCACTTGCACCCTTCTCCCTCTTCTCTTCCTCTGTCTTCTCTCTGCCAAAAAAAAAAATTCTAAATCACTTTTCCTCTGTTGCAGAATCCAAACCTGAGACCAGTTCAGGATCTTCCCTCTTAGTTACAATTCCTTCTTTTCCTCCATGTAAGTTACTCCCAACCTTTACATTCCTCTTTAAATTCGAAATTTGTAGAGCCCCTTTCCTACTGAGTTAATTTGGGAACCATTCTCACACTTTGAACCTGCATTTCCAGCTCACTAGGTGGTACAACTGATGTGCTCTTGGGTGGGAGGATTCTAGCTATATATATATATATATATATATATATATATATATATAAGGGAAGCTAACCTCTCTTCTTAAATTGTATAGAAAATACGTGGATGAGCTTGAATTACGTGTTTGATTGATGAATAAGTGTTTGAATTGCATGTTTTGGTGAATAATTGGTTTGTGCTTGAGGAAAACTGATCCACTGCATGTGGGAACAGGTTCGTGACCTGGTATTTTCGCCTAGGCAAGTGACGCTCGCCTGAGCGAAAACACCAGGAGATGCACCTTTGTTCCTGCGTGAAGTCTCGCCTAGACGAGCTGGAGTCGCCTGAGCGAGAGACGATCTCGTCTAGGCGAACCAGCCTAGCCTGAGCGAGAGTTCGCCCAGGTTTTCTTTTTGCCACTGTTAGTGTCTCGCCTAGGCGAGATTGGCTCGCTTGAGTGAGATGACCTCTCGCCTAGGCTAGACTTTTTAGCCTGAGCAAGAGCTACTACAGTAATGGTGTTCTAATTCTGTTTTCATTAGTGAAAATGCATGTTTTAATGTATCCTTGTGCAATTTAGACCCTGTATGGTTGAAATGCTACCATTGATGTATTATATGATTAAATTGGGTGAATATAAATTATAAGAAGTTGAGGTTGAAATAGAATTTCAAGGGAAATTCAAGTGGAATTGTAGTGTGTGTAAGGATGTGAGGAATCTGTAATGGTTGGTATCCTGAAACTCCAATAATCATTCAAGCTCAGATAGAGCAGAATGGACTATGTCGTGAGGAGTAGCAGGAGGTCCTCGTCGTTGGACTTGACCCAGTTCTAGACGTGAAGTGGACTTACCCTGAAAACGGTCGGGTGAATACTCCATGTGTCCATACTCTACAGAGTCTGGGAACCGTTGCAGGTGCAAGCCACCAAGAGCTCCAACGTCGCTTACACAATCCGGATATCGAGTCTAGAACTTATGATTGAATTACATGCTATGATTGATATTTCTAATTGTGAAGTGTATCGGTGTTTCTCATTTCAATTAGCTTACCCTTCTTGTTGTGTTTGTCTGCTTTTGCATATTATCCTTTTGCAATGATCACCTATGGTGGGTGTGAGCAGAGCAGAAACCAGATGAAGATACCCCCTCCTGAGTAGGAGTTGGAGCCTTGCAGGGATTGTCCACTGTAGTTATAGGTTACTGTTGTACGTTTTGGGGTTTATGTAGTTTAGTATCTTTTCCACGTACTCTCACCTTGTATATATATAGATGTGGCTTTTTGGAGGACTGTACTAGATTCACATACTATGTGTGTATGACTGTTATTCTTACTATCTGCTATGTTTGATCAGGATATAATGTTTTATTTGATAGTGTGAAAAACTATTAAATGGGATGTTACAGACTTCATAATATAAGTGGTCAATAATTTATGACTAAAAAGGGAAAAACATCAAATGAATTTTAATATATAAATAATAATTTAAATTTGTTCAAAAATATAGAATACGTTTAAATAATTACCAAAGTATGTGCCACAAGGAAAAGATAATAATAAAAATATCTTGTACCTAGAGATGGCAAACAAACCCGTCCCCGTGGGTATTGTCCGAACCCGTCCCCGTTTTGACGGGGAATCCCCGCATTGACTGGGTATGGGTATGGGTATGGG
>Ga0214543_1007349_pt1 | contig 18984 bp, 6 predicted proteins | sample CNSS2metaG_FD_160094 | JGI IMG/M metagenome (GOLD analysis project Ga0214543, IMG submission 160094) | Root nodule microbial communities from cowpea collected in UCLA plant growth center, Los Angeles, California, USA - CNSS2 | ecosystem: Host-associated > Plants > Roots > Nodule | place: USA...
AAAATAAAAAAATATATATATACAAAAAAATATATATATAATATATATATATATATATATATATATATATATATATATATATATATATATATATATATATATATATATATACATATATGTATAACATATGACCAAACAGACTAACTTTGTTTACGGAAACAATGATTCGTAATGACATCATCATTTAAGCCAATCGCAATGGATTTCACCTCGCCTCGAGTCAAGAGAGTAAACAAAACAGCATAATAGAGAAGCCCGAAAACAATCCATGAAATGAAAGAGATCGGTGTGTACGCACATAGTTGGCAACACTAAGGAGATCAACATGCACATCATCACTTTAAAATACAAAACATTTGTGCGGTACAAGTATATATTTATACTATCATTCAATGTTGATACAACTAGAGAGTAACATGCGCACACAAGCATTCGTAATGAGGGAAATATCTGATAGATCAAATGCAGTTACGGAAACAATCGAGAAAGAAGATACCTGGAAGGGATAAATAATTCTATGTGAAGGATGTGTAATTAGGGGGCGAAAGGGGTGGAGAAAGCACAATGTCGAAGAAAATAGAAGGTGGAGGGGCTTCGCCTTCACGGAAGGTTTTGTGCAGAAACCGATAAGCGAAACCCTAACAGTTTTTGCGTTTTTTTCTTCTTTAATTATGCTCTTCGAAAGATGAGAAGAAGGTGGTGGATAGTTAAACATGGAATCGCTTCAAAATCGTGTAAGTGCGTCGCTCTCTCTTTCCTTTGCAGCCAGCCAACACACGAATAGCGTGAGTAACGGATTCTCCACGTGCCCAATCCCACATGCCAGAATGGCCACCAAAGATTTGTTTCATACCACGCATTTCCCAAACTCTTAATTTTCGAATCGTACGGGATGTCACGTCAGCGCATGGGATACTGTTATGTTAGAACAAAAATACTCTATTATATAGTTGTTGACTTTTACACCACGACAAAATTATAATCATATTTTACCCTATTCAGGTGTTTAACAAAATCCCTGCTTATTAAAAAACGTTCTCGAAAATTGTTTCTCCTTTTTTTTTTATATAACCCTTGTAAATATTTAAAATGAATCACGAGAAATTGTTTTCTTTAATCCATTTATATTCACTCAGCATACAAATTCACTGATATTAATAATAATTCTTTTAAAAATATTCTTAATTAAATATTTAAAATAAATCATGTGAAATTATTTTCTTGAATTGATTTATATTCACTCGGCGTATAACAAAATCTCTTATGACTTTGAAACAATGATAAAACTATTCACAAATTCAAACGATCGCTGGATTAAAATCTAAATAATTTTAATTGTCCCACTTAGATCCTGAAATTATGGTTATTAAATTTTGTTAAATTGGTAATAATATTTTTTGTACAATTTTTGTATTAACTGATCATGTAAATGTTCACAAAACATGTAAACTTTCAAAAGGCCTTAACTTTTCTTTCTTTTCAATTGAGAAAAAATGGCTTTTGACAAAACTGTATCGATTTTAAATTGCGATATTTTACACTTTTATTCTTTGTTTAAATGTTATTTCATGATAGAAAATAAATAAATCAAATATTACTGTTGTCTAAAACATTATAATTGTATTTCCCATACACTTAAATATACCAAAAATATACTTATATAGTTGGTGTATTTAAATATAAACACCTGTTTATGCAACAAATGAGATAATATATAAACAAGTAATTAGATAATGAACGAGATAATAACTTGCGCTTAGATAAAGAAAAATTATATTATCACTATCTTTTAGTGTAGTATTGGTCATTATTTAAAAAAAAAAAAATATATATATATATATATATATATATATATATAAAAAAAAATTAATTTTATAATTTTTTTAAAATCAAATTATAAAAAATTAATAAAAAAAAAAAAAAATATATATATATATATATATATATATATATATAATAATACATTAATTTGATGATTTATTTCAAATCACGTCATAAAATAAAGATAAGAATAAAAAAAATTATAGATAAAAATGAGAAACAATAAATATAGATATCTTCTAAAAGTTGTTTGTCTTCAATTTTCTAACCACATTAACTGTCGATCCGGTTTTTGGTGATGATAACTTTAACTATGTTTAGTTATTTTTATTTCCTCAACTAAATTTGGTTTTTGAATTTTTTTTTTATTGGCCTAGTTTGAAGTTGCTCTAAGTTTTCACATCTATTTTGAACTATATGACCTAAATTCATTATTTTTATTTTTAGCGTTAAGTATACGTCTCCTTTTTTCATTGTTTATATATATATATATATATATATATATATATATATATATATATATATATATATATATATATATATATATATATGTGTGTGTGTGTGTGTGTGGAGAAGAGGAAAGTTACTTTATTAAAACCCAATTATATTTTTTCAATTAATTTAGAATTTATGGAGTATTCTTTGGAATATAGAAATTAATCAAACGTAGTACATTAAATAATTTTCTAGTAATAACATTTCCATAAATTGCATTTCAAAGAATATAAAATCACAGGTAGAAAGAATCTCCTCTTCAACATAATTTATTGCAGTAGAATATTTTAGAAATTCACTATTCATCACCTTGCAATAATCTGGAAATGAACTGAAAAGAAGATCAATGAAGCATACGAGTTCCCTTCCCTCACTTAGCAATTGACCCTCACAGATTGCTCACAAGTACAACCGTTGTTGTTGACAACAGCGACGGTGGAATCTATAAAAGCCTTCATTCGGCGCATTGCAACTTTTAACGTGGCTTCGGACATGTTGGCAAAACATACCCTAAACCACCCAGGTTCGGAGCAGTGGCAAGAAGAACCAGGAGATATGTTCAACCCAACATGGCAAAGAATCATCATCCAAAGCTCCTTCTCTGCCTCAAAAGTCGCAGAGCTTAACAAATGTCTCATGTCCACCCAACAGAACAACCCTGCATTGCTTTTCAAGCACCGAATCCCTGCGTTTCTCAGACCACAAACCAGCATCTCCATGCGCCTCTTCACTCTCCTCCGACTCTCTTCAATGTAATCAAAACTGAACTTCTTGTCCTTCAGCACGTTGGCCACCAAATGTTGAGTCTGTGATGAAACCAACCCAAAGCTTGACATTTTCGTTGCAGCGGCCACCACCGTTTCGTTTTCTGAGTAAATCATCCCCACCCTAAATCCCGGTACTCCGAGGTCTTTGGAGAGACTGTATATTATGTGTGTACGATTCCGAATGTCGTTGATGCTACTTGTTCTCTCGTTCACGACTTCCATTATGCTCACGAATTCGGGTGCGTCGAAGACCGTGCCCGAGTAGATTTCGTCGCTGATTATGTGAATGTTCTTCTCGATTGCGAAATCAATTAGATGGTTAAGTTCCGCTCTGGTCATTGTTGTCCCTAGTGGGTTCGAGGGGTTAGTTACTAAGACCCCTTTCACTTTGAGATTCAATTTCTGTGCCTTTTTATAGGCTTGTTTTAAAGCAGAGGAAGTGATTCTGAAACCGTTTGAACTTGAGCAATGCAGTGGAACAATCTCAACCCCTGTTCTCCATTTCAGATCTCTATCAAACCTGTCCGATTAAAATAAATAACAATATAAAATTATTTTACACATTTTTACAAAAATGTGTAAAATTAATTAAATAAATATTTAAGTTTAGTCCAAATTATGGTTAGGTAAAAGAGAAGAATTTATACCCGGGATAGTAAGGTGTGGGAAGAATGAAAGCCTCTCCTGGATGAGCAAGGCAAAACATCATAATCTCATTAGCAAGAGTGGCACCAGCGGTAAGGACCAGCTTCTTTGGATCAAATTTTATTCTACTGCCTCTTATTTTCGACATAAATTCCACCAGTTCCTTCAAGGGACCAGAACAGGTTAGAAACTAATTATTCGTCTTTTAAATTCAAATATAAACTACACAAACTTCAAAAGTTAAATAATATATTTGTTAACTATTTTAAATATCTTTTTCCTATCGAGTTACGCTTTACTCTAACTGTCAACCCCGTTATTTTATTTTTAAATGCGTTTCTTTATATAATTGATATTAAATGATTTTTTATATAATAATAACAATATTAAATTGATTTGTGATTAAGATTAATCTCTAGCATTAGTATTATGGCAATCAGATTTTAAATTAGTCTTTAATTAAATTAGTAACCAATTTTATTCTTTTAGAAACTAGTAACTTAATTTAAAAAATCATAATTTTTTATTAACGATAGATCTTGTGATACAAAATGTCTCCAAATAATACATACAATATTTAACTAATTGAAAAATACTAAATAAAATTTCATTTTGCATATATTTATTTTAACTCGACATGTGTTACATAAATATGTTCATATTGTTTTCAATAAAAAAAAATGGACTTGTTTCGAATTATCTACGAAATAATAATCAACACGAGTTACAAAGATAATTTTCTTTTAATTAAACGAGTGTAAAGTATAGTCGCATCATTGTACCAGAGTTTTATCTCTTCTTTTCTTTCCTTTTGTGTTGACTTTTTTTCTTACACTGATGACTTTCATGATCAAGTACAAATAACCATTGTAGCGCAAACATGTTATGTTGGACGTGAGAAAAGTCTTCACATATCGTCTAAGAAAACTATCAGTGAACACACCTTAACAGTATATATAGTACAACTTTTGAAAAGAGAATGATTACATTACATGTAAGAAAATGGTGCACCTCTGTAGGCCAAGTATTAAAGAAAAAACATAGATACAATATTACGCTTCTTTTAGTTAAAAATAGAGTTATAATTGATTATATCACGTTAGACCAAACTTAAATTTTACTCACTTTCGCATATAATCGATATGAATAGTAGATAATCGATTGTTTCATATTGTTTTTGAAAAACTTGACCTTTAAAAAATACTCAATTATTTCTAACAATAATCAATTATGTTAATTTTTATTCCAATTAAAAAGAAGCTCACATTCGTAAAGAATAAATTAAGCTTAATAATTATCAATTATATTTTAAAAATATATATTAAGAGATTATATTTAAACATTAATCAATTATATGAGTTGTTACTTCAAAATTTTCTTAAAAAGAAAGTTATAACTCTTTTACACACAATTTCACATGAGCTCACATAATTTTAAAAGAAAAAGTCTGTTTATTATTTCCTACTGTTTATTTTAAACTCTTGAAAACATAAAATAAAGTGAAATATAATGTTGCTTCTTGTAAGTGAAAATAGAAAATATACTTTCTCATATATGATGTACCTCTATTTTTTTACCCATTAGAATTGAACTAGTAATAGATATATCATTTATTCTACTTAGTTATAGCAATTATAACAATATATTGATATTCATACATACATATCCACACAAACGGTAGGTCTTATAGTTAGATATTCAATGGCCAAAAGAAAAAACAGTAAACTAACCAATAATTTATTTTAATTCTATTATGTGAATATAATAATATTATTACATTTGTTACTATTGTAATATAACTATTTCTATTTCTCACTATATCCCAATTTTCCTTAATAAACGCATATTAAAAAAACACACACATGAAAGTTAATTATAAAAGGAAAAAAGAAATACCACGCAATTCCCTTATTAACAGAAACACTTGTGTCTTACCTTTTTTAAAGCAGGTAATCCATGGTAATCTTGAAACAGAGCAAGCTCTCTAAATACAGAGATCCCGTCTTCCTTCATCCCCAAAATATCAGGATTTCTCTCAACCCATGATTCAAGAACGTCAAATGAAAGCTGCAAAATAAGAAAGTTCAGTAAACATCTAACTATACCTACAATAAACAGAGACATGTGACAGATCCAAGTGAAAACAATAAGTTTTCTTTTATTATTATTTTAGGGTCAATTTTAAGTAAAATTTGTAAAAATAAGTTCGTTTAAAATTTTTTTGCAAGATGGGGTCAAGTCGTCAGGGTTGAGGACGACATTAAAGATGAAATCGTCCTCTATCCAGCCAATTTTTTTTTTTTTTCAAAAGATGAAACCGTGCTATGGAGGCCACTTTTTATTTATATGAAAAGTGAAATTTTCCTCACATAGGACTTCATTTTTCATTTTTTGTTTGATGTTGAAATTTTAAATTTTTATTTTACGTTCCTTTTAAATGCAAAATTTAAGTCGTTTTATTAAAACGATTTCCTTTAAATACAAATTAAGTCATTCCGACATTTTCTAGTTTGTATTTAATATACATTAAAATCAGTCTGATTGTCAAAGATTTTCATTAAATATTTATTAATTTTTCTATAAATATTATAAATAAAATGTTGTGAGATGTCATTAAATATGCTAATAACGTAAAGTAAAAATTTAAAACTCCAAGTTCACATTAAAAAATGTGAAAAGTGAAGTCGTTTTGTACAAAGACGACTTCACTTTTCATATAAATAGAAACCAGCCTCTCACATCACGGTTTTACTTTAAAAAAACAAAAATTGGTTGGGTGGAAGACGACTTCACCTTTAACGTCGTCCTCCACTTTGATGACTTAACTCCATTTTGAAAAAAAATTTAACTAATCCATTTTTACAATTTTTTCTTAAAATCGATCCTAAAATAAAAAAAAAACGAAAACAATATGTTGAAAGGGACAAATATATAAAATTAAAGAAATAAAATAATATTTTTATATACTTCATAATATATATATATATATATATATAGCCGCTCTCCAAAGAAATTTACATGTGCACCGCACTCAGAAAACATTGTGTTGACATATCCCAACCCCATGTTGCAAGGTCAACTGGTCAAGCATGGTTGTAAATAAAAGCTTCAAACATTCTCGTGTCTTTCTGTGGGGACTTTTTTGTTTACTTTTCTTGTTTGAGGCCACATTTTCTTCTTTTTTTAAGATATTTCTTATGAACATGAAGCAGATCTATATTTGATAATCCAACTTTTAATCACAGGTTGAACAGATATAGGTAATAGGTGTTAGTAGAGGAAAGAAGGAAATGAATTAAGTTAACCTGATTCTCTGCAAGTCCCATCTGAATGATTCCGGTTGGGTTTCGAATGAGGTGATAAGGATTCTTGTTGTACTCTTGCCATCCTACAAAGTAAGAAGAGTCTTCGCCATGACACTCCTCACTAGCCTTCCTAGACAGCATGTCTGTTAACACTAAATCCAGCGAAAGAGTGTCAGTGGTGAAAGATAATGTTTGAACGTGTGGTGTGGTGTGGTGTCATGAATATAATGGTCTGCTAGGGTTGTGTATTTATAAGGGCGAGAACTTAGAGACATCAACCCGACAATGGGAATGAACTCCTCCATTCACATCATCAAGTCAGGCATCAAATGAAAACATTACTATTTATATTAATTAATTGTTATATATATTTTTATTAAATTTAAAATTTTTTTCGATGAAGATTTTTTAAAACAGATATAAAAATTTAAATTAAACATTATTTAAAATGGACTTTTTTTGAGTTTTTATTAATAATAAAAACATACCATGTACTGCAACTTTTTGTTTAAGCATAACTTTCTAGTTAAAGAATAGAAACACTGATGATAAGATTGTGTTTCGAGATAAATAACCATTTATAATAAGTACTAAATTTAAAATATTTGATAAGTAGTATTATATTAAATATTGAGAATAAAAAAATTTTATGTGAAAAAAAAGAAAAACAATCAATAAACATAGTAAGAAGAAGTAATATATATATATATATATATATATATATATATATATATATATGAGTGAGACTTATGATTATTTAATTCACTGAACTAATATAACATCCCATTTTAAACATAAGTACATGAAAAAAAAATGTAATCAAGACTGTAATAAAAGAAAAAAATATGGAAAAAATCAAACAATCAGAAAAGAGAGAAAGAGAATTATATAGAGAGAGAATTTACCTAAGAAACTATGGATACTTTAATTATTTACACATGGACAGGAGTTGTCGGATGATATGCATTGGTAGGAGCATGAGAAAAAGGACAGTGCGAGTATGTAGATATCTATTCTAGTCTTCATATCTACTTGAAAATTTTAAATATTACTATTAGGAAAATTATCTTTTTGACAAATTTTTTTAACAAATTTTTGACAAAGTTTCTATAAATAAAATTAAATAGATTAATTTTTTTAATTAAAATAAAATAATAACTATAATACTTTTTTTACTTAAAAAGGCAATTTGTCAAAAAAATTTTGTTAAACTATCATCTTCCTTACTATTATCAATACTTATATTCATATTTAATTAATACTAAAAAATTTCGTCAAAATAAAAACAAATTCATTCATTTGTCATGTCTACCAAAATAACATAATATAAGTTCCTAAAACTAATGATACAAGTCTTTTGCATACATATGTTAAATGTATAAATATTTCAAATATTTCTGGGTAAATGTTATGTTATTTATTTATTTTTATTTATTTTTGGAAAATCCATGTTAAAGTCATAAAAAATATCAAAAAAATAGCAATTATACACATTATGTATCTGATGAATTATCGTTCAAGCTAAAAATCCTGACAGCAATTAACTTTTTATATTTTTGTTATTGAACTTTTTTACTCGATCAAATGTTTACAAGTTGATAATATATATATATATATATATATATATATATATATATATATATATATATATATATATAAGTGAATTAGTTTATTGTGAGTCGTTGAATTGTAATTGATGTTTTATTTACATACATGAAGATCTTGTATGCATTTTTTTAATATTGAGTAATGTATATTATAACATAGAACATCTTACTTAATCTGTAATATATTAGGTGTGAGAAATTGAATAAGAATTCTTACACGTACTAATATTTACAAATTTACAACTTATATTGACTTATAGTGATATATTTGGCTCTTAAGTTTATTATTGTTTTTTAATCTTATATTGCCCTTTGATATGCATGTATTCATTGTTAATTTATATGTCATGGTTTTTTAGTGTGATTATAATTGATACATGAGTAGAAGATGATTTAATGTTTTGATGGAAATTTTAAATGCAAGGGTTTATTTTTTGGTAGTGTTGATTTATATATGTATGTATATATCTTTTAATTAAATGAAATTTTAACTATATTGAAAATCTTTTATTGGGTAAAACTTTAAAACTATAAGTTATATTAGTACAATTGTTATGTCTTTTTAGGTTGTTATAGATTTAGTCCGATGATGACGTCAAATAAGCATGACATTACATGTTTTTATTCGTATTTAAATTGTTTACAATTTAAAGAGCTAACTTAATTATATAACTAAATATATTTTTTTATTCTCAAAACTTTCATCATATCATATTATCGAACTTAGATTTTCTATTAGATGTTTTATATTATTTGTCTTCCAAAATACACTAATTTTAATATGTTAAAATATATTAAAAATATTTAACATATAAAAAAATTGCATTTTGAAAATAAAACACCCAAAACTAACAAAAAAAGATGTATATTAACATGTATCAATACATTTCTTATAAAATCTGATTCATGACTAACACTTCGGAGACACTCTAGGATTAAAAGTTTTTTCACAAGTAGATACTATCTAAAAAAAGTCTTGTCCAACGATTATAAGAAAATTATTAAATGAAAACTAATTTATAGATAAAATGTGTTTAATTATTATATGGACTAAGTTATAAATTAAAAATTATTTATATTTAATCTAATCTCTATCATTAATAAAAAATTATGATTCATTTGTGAATTAAAATCTAAATATATTTTTAATATTAGTTATCAGAGTTTTAACTATTTATTGATTTTAAATTAATCTCTTTAATTATTTATTTGCAATAAATATCTAATCCTTAATTTTAAGATTTTGCTCTATTTATCTAAAATCATTATATTTGAAATAATAGTTTAAAGTAACGAATTCTGCATCAACTTAGTTTATATTTATTTTTTACCAGATTTATTATGACAGGAAATATCTTTAAAGAATTAAAACATTTACTTTTACAATCAATGATATGATTTGTTTCTAAATGCTTTTCAATAATTCACCAATTAATTCCATTAATTAAATTTAATTTTCTAAGAATGGATTGTTTTTTATTCCCCACGTTCTGAAATCTTTTAAATTTTTACAGTTTTAATTAATAATTATGTAATTGATGACTAACGATTTTTTTATCAATAAATTGATTTTATTGATTATTTTAAACTTCTTTAATTAAAAATATAATTTTTTATTGATAATTTGTAATACTCAATCAATAAATATAGTTTATCTTAAATTATTTCTTAGTCAGCAAAATTTGAGTTAATATTTATTATATTATATTATCATTTCAATATTAATTTATTTTTATAATTATGATATATATATATATATATATATATATATATTAATTTTCATTACAATAATTTATGTTTAACTTCACATTATTATAATTTAAGTTTTTATTTTATGTTTCGCTTAACCAATTTTAACATATACTTTGTTTTTTATTATTTTATACAAGATTCACACGTAATCTACTTATATTTTATTTTAAAAACGATCCGGGTATACTTGTTTTATTTTAATATAATATACAATTCAAAAGTTTAATTATAAATTTTAATCATAGAATAATATTGTTTACTACGCATAACTAATAATATTTTATTTTTATTATTAGTATTAAATGATATTTATTATTATTATTTTACTATTGTTATTATTAATATTATTTTACATTATTATTATTTGAAAAAAACAACCAGAAATAGTTTTTTGAAACTTTTTTAAAAACAAATAATGTTATTTTAAAATATATTATTTATGTAAAACATGTAATGATACATGTTTCGTAATATAATGATAATGTTTCATTTTCTTTACTAATGCAAACTATAAATTAGCAAATTCTTAAAAAATGAAAATATCAACACCCGTGCCCAAATATAAAGATTCTAAATAATGAATTATATTCTTTTTTCCAAAGTTAGAACTTTTTATTAAAAAATTCACTTTTTTAAGTAAATTTTAGTAAACAATGGATCCTATAATGTTTTACAAGTGATCTAAAACTTTGTAATTGTTATCTTGTAAAATAAAATCTCATGAACACAAAATTGACTTGTTATTAATACAGTCTAACTTGCGTTATTCTTTTGATTTACTTTGTTCACTCTTATAATATCAGAAATCAAATTAATGCATATAAAATGAATGTGTTGTCATACTATATTGAAGTGAGACTATATCACATCATTATTTTACTAGATTTTGTAAAGTCTGTTGATGCAAAACAAAACCGAGTCTGATCATAAAGAATATTCTCTTCAAGTAAAATCAGTCTACCCTCTCTATAAGAACCTTGTTTGGTGGTTGAAAAAAAAACCTTTAATTATAAATGATAATGTAATAGATAAGATAAAGTCATGTATTTGCACAATCAAATAAATAGTTCAAGTCAAAGACTTTACAAATTATTTTTTTTTAAATCGTCTTAAACTAGTATTGACTAAGTTATATACTATTTTATAAATTAAAAATTGTTTATATTTAACCTGGTCTCCGTTATTACTAAAAAGTTATGATTAATTTATGAATTTCAATCTAAATTAATTTATAATATTATTAGTTATCAAAGTTTTAACAATTTATTAATTTTAAATTAATCTATCTAATAATTTATTTGTAATAAATATCTAATCTTAATTTTTATATTTTTCTCTACCTATTTAACATCATTCTATTTGAAATAATATTTTTTAAGGAAATGGATCCAAAATAAACTGTTAATGGCACTTTTTTTTCTAATCTAGCTATTTACTTGTGAGTCATATATAAGATGGAGGAGACCATGTAGTTCATAAGTTTTCTGCAAACTGCTCCGTCTGAATCTGTTGTCTATTTTTGGTAGACCAGATACAAGGTAAACCAAAATGAATGAACCAACCCATCCTAAACTTTAATATTAACATAATATTAATTATACATGAAACTAAAATCAATTTTAATTATAAAATTCACATGTTAAAATCGTCAGCTTTCAATCTACATTAAGAATAACCCAAACATGTAAGCCGGCGCGTAAATCTCTCTCTCCAATATTTATCTAATATATGCTTTGTATACACATTCTTTATATATATATATATAATATTATATTAATAGGTGATAATATTATGATGTTATTAAGTTAATATATAAAATAAAATTATATTTATTTATAAAAATAGAATATATCAGAAAAGATAAAAGAATAACAGTTAAAAAATAAAATAAAAAATAGAGATATACATTTTATAAAAAATTTATAAAAATTACAGTCAATTTTAAAAAATTTAATAAATAATTATATCTTAAAAGGTAAAATTAAAATTTTAAAATAGAAATAAAAAAAAGAATCTCTTCATATATTATTATTATTATTATATATATATATATAATAAATAAAAAGATTATTTAATATCTTCGTAACTCCTCTGCTCGATCAATTAAACATGAGAAAAATATTAACTTATTTTTTTTAGGTTTAATTATATTTGAAATGTGTGATAAATTTGAAATTTTTTAATTAATTTTTTGTAATCTATTTCGTATTTAATTTAGATTTTTCAATTGAATTTTTATTAATAAGGATATATAACTGTTAAGAAGCTGTTATGATTTTATTATGTCACATTAATGACTTATTACCATCACATATTATTTTATTATTTTATTATCGTAAAATTTTATAATTCATAATTTTATACATTTTCAAAACAGTTGAATGAAATAGAACTAAAATGAAATTCCTTTACGTTTTTAGAATGTTGTTGGGCATTGTACTTATCCTTATCCTGTCCCTATTCCATATCTTTCAACCAAAAGTAAACATGAGGAGATGGTCGGACTGTACATAATTAGACTAACGTAAAGGCGTGTCGTAGTGCTGCAGCCTCTTCCACTTTTGTCATCTCTTATATCCTTCTTTCATATTCCAATGTAACTAGTTTTTCATTTTTCTTTCGCTTAAATATATATATTTATGATCTCTATTTTTATTAATTTTATTTAATTTGATCTTTATTTTTATTTTATATTCAATTAGGTTCTTATTTTCGTCAAATTATTAAAATTTTAAAAATATATATTAACATTTGTAAAATTTATATTTAAATTTAAAATATTTAATATTTTTATTGAATTTTAGATATTAACATCTAAAATATTTTATATGTAAATGTTAATTTTATAAATATTAGTTTATTTTTCTAAAATATTTAAAATATTTAAAATATTCTTATACATCAATTTTAAAAATATTTTAGAATATAAATATTAGAAAAAAAATTAATAATTATATTCTTATAATATTTTAAATAATTATATTCTATTTAGCAATTAAATATAAGAATTTATTCAATTTATAATTAAATTTAATAATTTATAATTGAATTTCAAAAATAATAAATTCAAAGGTCCATTTTAGAGAAGATATTAATATAATTTGTATAAAAGATATTAAATTTAGTGTCAATTTGAAAGGGACAAAATTGATTTATTTTAACAAAAATTGGAACTAAATTGAAAAAAAATAACGAATATAAAGACTAAATTGAACAAAAAAAATAATACTACCATAAGGCACAAGCATTGACACGTGGCACAACTGTGACTTGACACGTGAACCATTTTTTTGAAATTAAAAAAAAAATTAAAAATTTTAAAAATTTAAAAAGAATCAAAAAAATCAGGAGCTGACACGTGGCATGTACTGTTCAAAAACATTAACTATTTAAACACCGTTAGTGAAAAGATCAAATTGACAACAATTTGATAAAAATAAGGATCTAATTGAACATAAAACAAAAATAGAGACCAAATTAAATAAAATTAACAAAAATAGAGACCAAATATATATTTAAACATTTTTCTTTTCAGTTTTTTGACTTCTTCTGTCCCATATTTTACATCAATTCTCTAAGCTAATTATGAACCTATAGAAAGACTATTCCAATAAAACTCCCCTTTTCACTTTCCCACTTTCAGTACTTTTCTCACAAACCTCTCTCCAATATTTATCTTGCCTTTCTTCCACAAATCAGGAAATCACTTTTCTCATCCACAATTTTTCATAACACATGTTTCGGACATTAATATTTTTATGCAGTCAGACACCTATCAAACTACAATTTTCGCTTTCAAAACTCATCAATAATTTTTTATCGATCTCAAAATTTAAAGAATAAAAATTATATTTTACGAAATATAAACAAATTATATTTATTATAAAAAAACATTAAACGATTTATAATGTTTATTATATATAAAAGTGAAATTAGCTAATTCGTTAATATAATAATTTTCTTTATGAAAAAACACGAAGAACTTTAAGAAGAATGCAAGGTCATTTATCTTAATATTCAAATAAATTATTCTTTGATTAAAAAATCGTAACAAACTAAAATATAATTATTTTTGAACCAAAATTTAAAAAGATCATCTCTCCAAATATATTATTAAAAAAATTTGCTGTCAATTTTGTTTTAAAATTTATTTGTAAAAACATTTATGAATTTTATAATTTTGGAAAAGATAATTATTCATAAAAAAATTAACTGTCGATTAAAATTTTTTAAAAAAATAACAACAAAAAATGTTAACTTACAAATTTGTAAAATAAATTTAATATAATATAAAATTTTTTAGTAATGTTGCAAAAATTTAATATAAATAAAAATTTACATTCCTACAAATACCGAGAGCTAATTATATATCAGTCAAATTTCTTCTAAAAAACCTATAAATGTAATTAAACCAAAATAATTCCTAACTGCACAATTAGGATTCACCTTAATATATTTCATTCTATTTGTACTAAAGATCAATATAACAGTAAATTTAAAAAAGAAAAAAACTGTAAATAAACTTCAGCACAATTTCTCCAAAAAGGGAAGTGCCTTTTTTTCTTGTCATTGGAATTTGACCCCTTTTATTAAAATGAAATGATGAATAACATTGAATTAAATTAAAAAGTAATAAAATAAATTAGAGAAGAGTGCAGATATACAGTGAGTCCAATTGTTGGGGCCATTTGTTCTTGCTACAAGAGTTGCAACAGTTTGGTAATGGGTATTTGCCAAATGTCGTGGTTATAACAAAGGACCACCCAGTGAGACAAAGATGAGAAGTGGTAGTTGGAAGCCAAGGATTAATCGGTAACTGTGTTATATTTTCGTCAATGTCGGCCATTCATTCTGTCTCTTCTTGCATCACAATTACAATCACCGCATTTCAAGGAATCATAAACTACAATAATTCCTACATTACCAAAATTGCTGCACACATCTTCAAATTTCCTGCATAAATTTTCATCCATTAAGGGATAATGCAGGACCTCGCAACAGTTTTCGTATTACAACACTTAATTTCAATTATAAGCGTGCCTACGCATTTTATTATAGTTTTTATCTTAATTTTTGTGCTACTTCTAATTTTTATCCAAATATTTAAATATAAATTTTAGAAAAATTCAAACTAATTTTGATAAAAAGACAGATTTAAATAAAAAATTTAATTTAATTATTTAAATTTAATTATTTAAATTTAAAATAGATGTGAATAGGATATTACGGCCACCGATTAGAAACGGACACGACTTGCACCGTGACTTATGAGCATCATTCCTTTACATTGGATACTACCTACCAGTGCTCGTGGCCGTTATTTAAATTATTTGTTGGTAGAAATTCATTAACTTGTTTTCCTTTACTAAAGAAAAACCCAATCAAATACAACAAAAATCACAATGATAAAATCAATCAATAAAAATTTTAAAATCTTGAAGTTTTATTTAAAATTACATATAAAGAAGAAATTTTATTTATTTATTCATATGCAAGTATTTTTTTTTTCTCTGACCATCTTATTCACCTTTTCCAAAAATTATTACATTCTCCATTACAGTACACCACAAACAACCCGTTATTTGTTATGTGATAAATCATTATCACCTTTTCTTAAAACATAAAAAGTAGCGAGTGTATCCTTTTATTAGTATAAATGTGTCCTTTTGTAAATTATTATTTTCAAAAGGAAAGAGATTAAAAGGTATTAAATCCTAGATCGGAATATACCCTTTCATAATTTTTTATTTAATCAAATAAATTATTTTTTCTTCCATAAGATAACCTTAAAATCTTTTATCGTTGACTATAATCAAGCGTTGAGTTAAATAATATCTTATGGGTTTATTAAAGGATTTGACTTAAGTTGAGTTAAGAGAAATTTACTTTTTTTTTTTTAAGGTGGATTGAATTAAATTAATTCACTTAATTCACGGATTAAATAGATTTAAATTGGATTAAAGATGGATTCAATTAGTTAATCCATCAATTTTTTTATAATTTAACTTTTTTTATAATTATTTACTATTTCTAATTATATTAGTTAACATTTTCATATTTTTAAATGTTAAAATGTTGTTTAATAATATTTAAATAATTTAAATATTTAATTAATTTGTTTGTCAAATTATATATTAATACTTTAATTTTTAACTATTATCTTTATAATAATATTTCAAAAATCAAATAAACACTTTCATTCCACTATTAAAAAATAAATTAAATTAATTCAATTTTATTAAAATATAATAAATATATAAAATAAATAAATAAATATATATATATATATATATATATATATAAATATATAAGTAAACTCACTAATTTACCGACTCATAATAAATCTAACCGAATTACCAAACTTTTGACCTACTAGAAAACAAATCAAGTTGAACTAATTTTTTTACCTTAACTTATAAATGGACCACCGTATAATCTGGATGGATCACTTTAACACGGAGTTTCTTTGCCCTTAATTAATAAAGTAATTAGTGGGATTGCAGTTTTTAATTAGCATGATTTTGATACAGAGGTTAGTGAGATGGAGGAACCAAGATTCCCGACATGATAAGATAGGAGGGCAGTGGAGATTCTGAAGTTGAAGGGCAAAAAAATTAGTAATGATTTGCACTTGGCAGACATTGAAAGGACCTTCTTCAAACTACACACTTCAATTCTGACCCTCTTTCTACACCCTCCCTCATCTTGCCACTTGTACTCCATTTCCCACTTATTATCCTTTTTAACAACTTCTTGTTATGGATCATCACCCTTCCTAATCATTCCAATAACATCTTAGTCTAAATTCTAACTCTTCATCCATGCCTATGTGTCACTTTATGGGGAGCACAAACTTTAATATACAACACTCTCTTCTTTACAAATATAATACATAAATGCGTTACTTATTTATTTATAATCAAAATAATCAAATTATAAAATATAAATATTTTTTTACAATAAAAGATAGTTTTTACAATGAGTGTTATATTTCTTGATTAATATAGTCATGTTAATATATCAGTTGGACGAAGGTATAAATGTATCCTTTATTCGATGAGATTAACTTGATAGTATAAAAATGTAATTAAAATAAATTTTTACTCTGAAAATAGAAATAGAAATGAGATAATCAACCGAGTGTTCCATTCTCATCTCGTACCAAGAAATTATTTTTTTCTTATAACAGTATAATTAAATATTGTATAGACATTAATTTACTTTATATTAAAATATGTTATAATGTAATAATATGAATAATTTGTTAGAAAAAAAAAATTTGAAGATTCGAGAATAAACCTTGACACTAGTAAAATAAAGAAGTGAGAAGCAATTTGGATTTAAAAATGTCTCCACTAGAGGAGGCAAGGGGTGGGGGAAGATGCAACAACTTTCATTTACAGTGTAAACGAAAAAGGGTTTATGTGATGTAGTGCTGTGCCATGCAATTCCCACGTGACTTTTTCTCTAAATCACGTGTCTAGATATTGTCCTTATAACCCTACAACAAATAGGGTCATAATCACTACAAAAGTTCTCTAGAATGAACTAAATAGAAAAGGTGTCAAGACAAGAATATATACAATTTTTAATTTAAAAAAGTATAATGAGTAATAAAACTAGATTATCTTAATTTTATGTTTAGTTCTCATTATATATGTACAATAAAAAAATAGTTTTTTTATTCATCAACACAAGTTAATCAAGATTTGAGAGTTTAAAAGTTAGCTAAAAGAATTCCTTATCAATGTATTTATTTTCTGTTCATAAAAAAAAAAATTCCTTATCGATGTAAAGCAAGTTAACAACAAAGCTATTATAACTGTACACATAAAAAAGTTTAGAAACTACTAAAAAATTAAAAGTGTCTTTGGAGTGCGTTAAGAAATTGATTTTGAAAAAATCAATTTTGTTGACGCGAAGATTAATAATATAAACTTCTATTTGGATGTGAATTTTTCAGTTTAAAATCATTTTTAAAACTAAACCTAATATGATTTTGAGTTGGAAAAACAATTACACATCAGTGGGAGATGAATCCAAACATATTATAAGGATATATTTGGTTGTTTGGTTCAGTTTTAAAGAATTGATTCCGACTTGATCAATTTTCCAATACAAAAATAAAAATTATTTGATTTTTATTTAAAGTAATTCTTTTATTTTTTAATTAATTTTAAAAGTCAAATACGTATTAATTCTATATGAGATAATCAATTCTAATCGATTCTACGGAAAAAAAATTAAACACACACCAATAATGAATTAATTTTAAAAATCCAAATACTTTACAGATTTGGATAAAAGAAAAACATCACTGTCCTCAAAAGTGACATTTTTACTTGGATGACTGTACAGCGTTCAAATGCTAAATTAAATAATTCAGTAAAAACTGTATTTATTGGGATGAAAAGTAAAAAGTGGCTTAAATATATATTTGGTCCCTATTTTTGTTGATTTTATTTAATTTGGTCCCTATTTTCGTTTTATGTTCAATTAGATCCTCATTTTCGTCAAATTGTGGTCAATTTGGTCCTTTTCACTAACGGTGTTTAAATAGTTAACGTTTTTGAACAGTACATGCCACGTGTC
>Ga0214543_1007350_pt1 | contig 18981 bp, 10 predicted proteins | sample CNSS2metaG_FD_160094 | JGI IMG/M metagenome (GOLD analysis project Ga0214543, IMG submission 160094) | Root nodule microbial communities from cowpea collected in UCLA plant growth center, Los Angeles, California, USA - CNSS2 | ecosystem: Host-associated > Plants > Roots > Nodule | place: USA...
TAAAGTTTGGTATACTAAAGTTGTCTTTCTATATACTAACTTAATGTCTTATTTTGCAGACATTCAAGAGTCCTTTGCCAATTCCCGCGAAGTCCATAAAGTTTGGTAGGATAGCATGTGCAAAATTTATAATTCAAATGTACAATAGTATTGATTAGGATATATGTATTTCGATTGTGTACATGTCAATTATCTTTTAAATGTTTTTGGATTATGGATGTTTGAGAAAATATTCTGTTATGGTTGTGTTGCTGTCTGAAAAATATATGCAGGTCTGAAAATTATATGAATGTGGGAATATATATAAAATAGGAAATTTATTTTAAAAAAAAGTAGGGGAATATGCCTCGGTTCTTACCAAGACCGAGGCAAAAAACTCACCTATGGCCTCGGTTCTAACCATAACCGAGGCCAAAAAGTCTGCGAAAATTTGAATTAAAAAAAAATATTTATCACCTATGGCCTCGGTCCTAACTGACCCGAGGCAGAAAGCCGGGTCTATGGCACCGGTTTCAAAACAACCAAGGCATAAAACTGGGTCTATGGCTTTGGGTGATAACCGAGGCCAAAAGATGTACCTTTTGGCCTCGCCCCAATATGTCTCGATTCCAGACCCAAGGCAAAATGTGGAAAATAACTGAGGCAAAAAGCCCTTACTATGCTAGTGTTCTAATTTTCTCTAGTCTTTAATCCAGCTATTTAGCATGAGTTCTGAGAAATGATTTACTAAAATTAAGATTCTTTTATTTGCGGGAAAGATTTTATTATCACTACAAAAAAAAATAAGATATTTTGTGACAAAATTTAATAACAAATATAAATTTTATCATTAATTATACTTTATTAGTGACTAATTTTATATTTTTCACAAATAACATTAACAATAGTAACAAAATTAAAAAGTTGTCACAATAAATATAAAATTAATAGTGATAAATATTAAATTTGTCATTGGTTATATATTATATGTAATCATTTATAATTTATCATAATTGTTTTAAATGATAAAATATACATGTCACAAATAACTATTTAATAATTAAAAATGTCATGTGATAGAAATATTTTTATTTTAAAAATATAATTAATAAAAAAGTATGAATGTTTAATAATTAATAATAATGTGCATTTTCCTTGTGATAGAACACTTATTTCACTTAAAAATATAATTATATTCCTATTAATAATTTAAAATCAGAGCTAAGAAGTGTAACATACCTTAGAAAGATCTTCTTGGAGTGAGATGTAAGGTGAAGCTTTTGACTTAGGCAGCCATGGTTGGACACAAGACTAACATGGGAATCAAAGAACTCAAAAGAAAAAAAGTTTAACAGAATTAAATTTGTGTATAGCAATTTCAAATGTTAACAAGATTGTGTTGTGCAAAAAACAACAAAGAGGTTCATCACTATGATGTATATTCATGAAAAAATAAATAAAATATTTAGACAGTTTTCTTACATTTGGACTTGAGGAAATTATCTCAAAAATAAATGTGACTCGTGCAGATGATAGACTGGTTATAATTTCGAAAAGTATTCAAATAGTTCAAATATTTAGTAGATATAATAATCTTCCTAGGGTTGAAGTTGTTGTTGTCAAAGAAAAACAAAAATGATTTCCATAGAAATATTAAAGCATTATAAAGAAGACACGTGATATATGAAAGGAGAACCTTACAGTGACATCAAATAGCTTTGTAGGAACAAGCATTAATTGATGACTTTGTGAGGACACGAGCTAGGAATGTTGCCATTGTCTTTATATATGCATCCTTTGCCATTATCTCACTTCTCAGCTCACCAACTTCGTTTTATATGTTCCTGAACACAATTTGTTCACCTGTATTCGAACCCTTTGCTCTCTCAGATTACATGTTCTTTTCCACATACTTTATCATGGAGTCATTAGATGACATTTTCACCAGAGCAGACTCACAATCTCATAAATTTTGTCCTAAATTATTCAAGTTATATATTTTAATAGAAAATTTAAAGAACAAAATACAAATTGCACACAAATGGTACATGAACAAATATTTTAGTCAAATGGATGAAAATTAATTAATCACAAACTTTTAATTGATCAATTTTTGGCGGCGATTCACAACTGTGTTAGAATTTCACATACTATGTTAAAATAAATTACATCATAATGGTTCGAAAACATGGATAATTTAATCATAAAGTAAATATTACGCAAAGAAATAATATGAAAAACAGGATAAGTCTCGTTGTTCAACGTATTCAAATTCCTACATGTACATCAGATATAGATAATTGAGCATTGGAAATTGTGTTAGCTAGTTGACTTGTTTCTGGTTTAGTTTATATTTTTGTTTTTAGTTAAGGAGTGGTTCCTTTTCCGTGTGATGTGATATATTACTTTTATTCAGAAAAAGTTTATTATCTTCTTTATTTCTTACGTTTCTGTGATATGGGAACCCATCTTCCTTCCTTCATCACATGTTATTCTGAAACAAACATGTCATATGATAACGAAGTGACAAAGAAGATGTTGATTGGTGTGGATGAGAATAGCTTTCATGAGTTGTTACTGTTGTATCTTCATGGAACAATTCGGTCAACATTTTTATCTTTCTCGTCTTTAACACATGTTGTATTTTTATATACTATTAAAACTTAGAAGTTTTATTTTACTTAATTTATTTATATATAAAATGTTCATACAATAAAAATATATATTCTTTTATTGTATGGATGATCGTATAGGCTGATCGAACAAGCGAGAGTTGGATGGTTGATTGCATGTTATATGAGATCTTTTTCGATTGTCGTTAGTTGGATTATTTACAGGATTTTATCTGTTCTTTATACAAATTATGTGACTTAATGTCTCGAAAAGTGAATTGAGCATCACGTGGGGTCTTTACCCATTGTTATCAATTGGATTGTCTATAAGATTATTTTCTAATCTTTTATATAATTTATGTGTCGCATTGAGCACTCTAGCTAAGCGGCTTAAGATTGCGTTAGTAGTTTAATTAATTTAAAGAACTCAGTAATCAAGTTTAAAAGGTAATAGGGTTGTGATTATACTGACTCTAATCATGTGCCCATAAGAAAAATGATAAATACACATCAAATGTATGATTATTAAACTTTTGTCTCGCATTGATTACAATATTTATTGTTTTAACCAAGCAACCTATGCTGACTTTATAATCTTAGCACCTTTGACAGGTACACCTTGATCGGTTAATGGGTTAATGTACAAGCATACCAAACGAACAACGAGACAAGAGATTTGAAGACCTCAGAAATTGTTTTAGAACACGTTCAACCTTTACATCCGAAAGACTTATATTTTATAAGGGTTAAATATGATTTTGGTCCCTTAATTTTAAGTGAAAATTGGAATTAGTCTTTCTTGGAAACTTTGACCAAATTTAATTCGTCAACTTTAAAAATGTGTGAATTTAGTGCTTTCAACCATATTTTGTTAATTTTATTTGACATTTCAAACATGTTTCATGATAATATTTGAGCTTGTTTACATCATTTGACACATTTTCGCTTCAATGTTAGCTAAAAAAATATGTTTGAAACGTCAAATAAACTTAAAAAAATTTAGTTTAAAGACTAAATCCATACAATTCTTAAGATGAAAAACTAAATTTGTTTAAAATTTTGAAAAAAAAAATTAATTTAATTTTTATTAAAAGTTATAGGACCATTAATATATTTAAATTTTTTAAAAATAATAAAAATAAGAATCGTAAAACTTGTTCAAAAACTTGATGAATCAAGCTAGACCTCTTAAACTTTCTACACTAAACACATTAATGCATTAATGTGAACTCAACAATACCATACAGCACCACACAAAAAGTCATGGGTGGAAGTTGACACTGTTACCACAACAGCCTTTATTGACTCCCTTCCCCATGCATGATCACATCAATATGCATAGTAACTTGTATTAGACTATAACACAACCCATAACCATGTGTTTTATGAATCATCCTACGGTGTCAAAGAAATATCTTTTAATCCTTTTAGAATATTCGAGGCTAAAACTAATTTAAAGAGAAATTATATCAGCAGCATATACGGCCATTTAAAAAATATATATTTTTTCTTTCCATATTGATGACTGTTGTTTCAGTGACAAACTAAATTTTCAATAGATTCAAAATAGCAGTAAAACAGTTCTAAGAATTCAAACATTACTTTTTAAGATAATGATATACATATAGTTTTTTATAAACACCTATTTTACACGTCTTTTTCTTCAGCCACATGATATATGATATATCATATATCATATATTATATATATATATATATATATATATATATATATATATATACTAAATTTTCATCAATGCTTCAGGTATATAGAATATTTAGATGTTCTTAAGCTTTTTTCTTTCTATTTATTGCAACCAGAAAGAGTTGAAAAAGTTACGTATGGGAAATAATTACAAAAATACTAGGTCAATATTTGCATCATAAAGAATTAGTGATGTAGCAAGAAATAAGTATTCCCCTTCAACTAGATTACAAGAAGAAAGTATTATGAATAATCTTTTATTAATTAGAAGAGGTTAAATAGTCGGTGTAATAAATATTAATATATTATATTTTTAATGTAATAAAAAAATTATTTAAAAGAATTCATTAAGTTAGTTTGAATTTCTTTTCTAATTGATATAATTAAATACATATTTATTTTTAATAAATGTTACATTTATTTATTAAAAAAATTAGATTTAATATCCAATTACTTTTGTAATTAGCTGTAATAATAATTGTCCCAGAATGAAGGGCAGGAGTAATATACTGTGGGACAAAGAGATAAAAGAGAGAGTAGGAAGAAAAGAGGGATTATAGGTGCACTGTATAAAGGGTAATTAACAAAATCAATAAACTATGTAAACATTAATTCACTGCCAAACTTATAAGACTATTGCACCCTTAACTTAAATAACTACTTTATAATTATTTTATTGCACCCTTAACTTAAATAACTATTTTATAATTATTTTATTTCAATCAAGAATGACCTTTGTGGGCCTTAATTATTTATGTTCCACTTGAATATGACCTAATTTTTTTATTTAACACCTATTCAACATGACCACAATTATATTTTCATTTTAAAATATAAAATAATTTAGAATGAATTAATTAAAAGAATAAACAATATTGTTTTTATTAGATGTTAAATAGGGATAAAAAATGACTAAAGATGTGTACATAAAACTTATTTCTATTGGTTAATATACGTATGTATACACATGGCAATATAATTGATTTCTTTTTTATATACATCTTTCAATTTTATTGAATAGAAATTAATTCGTCTCTGGATACTATACATAGAAAAATGTTTGACACGAAATTATTTTGCTAAACAGATAGTTTTATCACCATTACCATCACCTATTTTCTATGTCTAACCATGACCAATCGTTTGGGTCAGACTTTCTATTTATGTTATCCCTTTGATATTTGCTAAGTACGAGAAAATCAACACAGAAACAGCGTCATCTATTTTAAATTTAATTTATTTATATAAATTTAAATTAACCGTATACTAAATTACTAATTATATTTTAACTTGCACACATATAAAAAATAAAAGTACGAAATTAAATTGTAACTCTTATTTATATTTTTTATATATATATATATATATATATATATGAAATTTGCAATTAATTTAATTTTTATTTATAAAAAATAAAAAATAATATAAATGATTTAATATTTTATTTTTATAAATTTATTTATATATTTTTTAAAATAGGTATATTTTGTTCATGTTTTTTTATATATAATCTTTTATTTTAAATTTGGTTTTGTTTCCATACTTTGTATAATTTTTTTTTCTTTTAATAAATTTTCATGTAATTTCAAGTTATTAATAGACTTTGGAGTGTTAGTAGAAGTGTCAAAAGTAATTTCTACATAAATTTATTTGAAAATTTTGTACGATCAATCTTAGCTAATTGAGGTAAAATTAATTTATAAGTTAATTAAAAACTTAAAGTTATTAGAGTTACTTGTCAAACACAATCATAATTTGTAAATATTTAAGTGTATATCCATGAATTAATTTATCTCAAGCTTAACAATTATTTATTCAATAATAATGTCATGAACAATTTAATTAAATAATTAATAGTTTTTTAATTTCAGTCAAAAATTTTCTAAATTATTATTTATCTAATTTGAAAGAAATAATGTACTCAAATTATAGCCTTCTAAAAAGTGTAATGCACGTGAAAGAGGTTATTAAGAGATATTTTTTAACATACACAACTGTTTGATAAATTTATTAATAAGACGTGTGATTCACAAAATTGTTATTTATTTCAAATAAATTTTAGTAAAACATATTAACGAGTGTATTTACAAAAAGAAAACCGGTAATTATCTTAATAAACTTTAATTTGCCGACAAGAAACCCTTTCTCAGTCTATATATAGTGAGAAAGGAACTAGAGGAGGAACCACGAGAAGAACACAAGATGAGTTCAGAAAAAGTTGTTCTGATTTTAATTTTTTGTTTGAGCATGATGAGTACAGGGCATTGTAAAAATAGGAAGCATTTTGTTCTGGTGCATGGGGCTTGCCATGGAGCTTGGAGTTGGTACAAGGTGAAGCCAATGTTGGAATCTGCGGGTCACAAGGTGACAGCACTCGACCTTGCAGCTTCTGGCATCAACATGCACAACATTGACGATGTTGATAGTTTCGCACACTACACTCAGCCTCTGTTGCAGTTAATGGCAACCATTCCTCCAAATGAGAAGGTGATTCTAGTTGGTCATAGCCTCGGGGGACTCAGCCTAGCACTTGCCTCCGACAAATTCCCACAAAATGTTGCGGCTAATGCTTACGTAACAGCTTTTCTTCCAGACACAGAACACAGCCCTTCTTATGTATTGGAAAAGGTATCTGCTATACTTGTTCAACTTTTCATCATTTTTATTTTCTTTGTGCAACTGCAATTGCCGCCCAATAGTGTAACTTAGGAAACTAATTAAAATGAAAGTACACACATGAACCCAAGTTCCACATAAAAGGAACTACCAATAATACGGAATCCAGTTTCTCTGCAATTTTTTTTTGTTATCTTTTACTAATTATTAAAAATATATTATTTTGATACTTTGAACATAATTTTAATATATTTTAATATTTCAAAATTAGTGATCTTTGAAGTATTTTAAAAATTCAATAAAAAGACATAAAAGAAATATCAACAAAAAATCCAAACTACAATAATACATTTTAATATTTTTTGGTTTCTTAATTTTAATGTGTTTTTTATTTTGGATTTATTCTTATATCAAATATATATATATATATATGTGTGTGTGTGTGTGTGTGTATGTGTGAGTTTGTAACAAAGATAAAATTGATTATTTTATGAAACTTAAAGGACAAACAATATTTTTTATCTTATTTTATATTATAAATTAAATTTAAAGGCGTAGGGTAAGAATATATTTAATATTATTTTTGTGATATTTAATTTCTCGCCACTTATTATTTTATATCTCAAATAAGTTTTAAATTTCTTCACGAGCACAATTATTATAATATAATTATGGATGGTATATATTTCAAAGTTATTATTTCTGAGTAAAAGCTGCAGCGTATATGTTAGATAGTTTCATACACACCAAATGTACAAAAACAAGATGCAATGTAACAGACTAACATTAGAGAAATCTATCTAAGATTTGAAGTTCCTATATCGTGAAGAAATATTTTGTTTATAAACTTGCTTTAAAAGAGTAATTTTAACGAAATAAAAAAAAAATATTATTACGTAGTATAGTTAGAAGTGCAATGTGTAAAAAAGAAAAACAATATTAATGTACATTAATTATAGCCGACGAGTCTCCACTTTTAATTCATCAAAGATAATTAATAAGGATTTCTTGCAAAGAAGCACGTGAAGAAAAAGAAATATGATAAAGTTGAATTTATATTCACCTACGAAATATTGATACTTCAATTTGGATCGGATCACGTATTAGTATGTGACATTTACCCATGTCTAATATTTTAAGATATTTTATCGATATTTATTAATAAAGTACACTACTAAATTCTCATATTACATAAGACTTTTCTTATCAATTTGTTAAAAGATTTTGCAAGAAAAGACTTTTTTCTACAATTTTTTTTTTAAATTTTAATTGACGGGTAATTCCTTTGTGTGTAATCATTTCCTACAAAATTATAAAATTTGTAAGTATTTCTTACAAAATTTGTTGCGAAAAGTGCTTTATACAAAATATTTTGCAAGAAAATTGGTAGCAATTTCTTGCAAAAAAAATTTCATAACAAAATTTGTAAGTATTCCCTACGAACAAAATTTAAAACAAAATTGGCAGGAAATATGAGTTTTTTTAGTAGTGGTATCTAATCTATAAAGCAATAACACTTTCATGACGACAATAGTTCATAATTTTTTATATTAACAACTTTAATACATATAATTTTAATTTGGATTTACACGATAAAAATCATATATTTACATGTTTGTGAGAATTATCATATAGGTCTCAATATGCATATGTCACGTATCGTATCCTATTATTTTCAAGATAAACGTATTCACATATCATATATATGTGTCGTATCTGATACATATATATTATCCGTGCATCATAGATAATCATCATTTTTTTTTTAAAAAGTACGGTGAGATTACTCCCGCGTCTGCATGGATGGACACTAAGTTTGAACCAAGTGGAAACAAAACATCAATGTTCTTCGGTCCCATGCTTTTGGCCAACAAGCTCTACACACGATCCCCCGTTGAGGTAATTACTAGTTACAATATTGTTTTAGTTATGAAAATGTCAAAAAAAACAAAGTATATAACCCTGGTAGTTTCAAGGTTTGAACTAGAACAATATGATAATTGGATCTTTCAGGATCTTGAATTGGCTAAGAGTTTAGTAAGGCCATCATCACTGTTCGTGGAAGACTTGTCAAGGCAGAAGAAATTCTCGAGAGAGGGATATGGGTCAGTTCCACGTTCCTATATTGTCTGCACTGAGGACATTGCAATTACTGCAGAATATCAAGAATGGATGATAAAAAATGCTGCCATCAATGACGTTCAGAAAATCAAAGGGGCAGATCATATGGTTATGAATAGCAAGCCTCGCCAACTAGTTGATGCTCTCCTGAAGATAGCAACTAAATATGCATAAACCCATCCCGCAACCTTTAATTTGCTTTTACTTCATGTTGCTTTCAATTTGACTTCTAATCATCTACTCCATTAAATAAATTAAACAAATAAATGGATATCTTGTGACTTTTGGACTAGTTTTTTCTTCTTTTACTATGAATGAAGTTGGATTGGTTATTAACCGGATAAATTTAGAGACTAATTTGTTTTAATAATTTAAATCTTAATAATTAATATTAATAACCAATTAATTATAATGATTAATTTATAAACTATTTTAATTATCAATAACTTTTAGTTTATAAATTAATCGAATTATATTTGATTTCTACGATTGATCTTAGACATAAGATTTTCTTGCAGTTACATCAGAAAAAAACTATTTAAAAATATTAGAATGGGCTTAACAGACCGAAAACCTATGAAAATGCCAATAAATTAAAAAATAATAAAATTTATTAATTCAGTCAAAACGAACAACACATAAATCAACACAAAGATTATCTTAAAATTGAAATATTAATATTTTTGTGTGGATAAAACCATCGCAGAAAAAAAATTGCTATACAAAAGAAACAAATATATGTTTTATGTCGTCTTTTGCGACGCTAAAAATTGGGTCCGTTTCAAAACTAAGTGTGACTATACGGGAAAACACGAGGTAAGTCGTACTTGAGAAGAAATTAGAAATAGAAATCTAATTAATAATTCTGAAATATTATTGATATTTCGGGCCATCTTCCTTTTGCTGGCCTCCAATTTTTTTTTTTCTTCGTCCAAATCCAAATTAGAGATGTCAAAATGATTTTAACTTTGTTCATCACAGATTTAAAACGGGTTAGGTCGAAAAAATTCAATTTTTTTAAAAATTTAATGTTTTTAGAAGTGGATTGAATTTAACCTTTATCATAAAACGAGGAAAAAATAGATATTATAAATAAATATATGCGGGTATTTTTTATATTCTCATGTTAACGAGGCAGATATAGGAATCATAGTATTCATAGCCATGTATATCCGTACTTGTTATACTCTAATTTAAATTAAATAAACAAAACATGATTAAAACATGAACACATTCATTTTAAATGAATTATTTTTTATCAATTGGTTTTAAAAAAATTCTATTTCTTTGTAATTTGTCATTCAACACTATTTAAATGAGTTATTTGTACTTTGTCTAAAATTAATGTTATGCATTATATTTTTATTTGAATTTATGGTTAAAATATGTTGTAAAATATTATATTTTTATTTTGTAAATAATTGTGGGTATCCGCGGGTAGAGTACTGGGAGCTAGATATATATATATATCCAGGTTGTTCAATAATATTTGAATATTTTGAATGTTGAATTAATTTGTTTTTCAATTTATACATGTTGATACTTTAATCTTCAACTATTATCTTTATAATCATATTTGATTTCACTATTATAAAAATAAATTAAGTCAGGTTATTCTCATTATAATGCAATAAATACATAAAATAAATTGTAAAAAAAAAAAGAAAAACATTGGTAAGTAAATCAATCCACTAACCTACCAATCCCGGATTGTAAAATTTCTGTGAGTTGGGTTGACTCATTCTTAAAAAATGTTTTAAATCTATGATTGTTGAGAAGTCATAAAGTTTGAAATCAGATCCGAGTAAAAATTTCTCAACTTAAAGTGAATGCACATTGATGCTCTATGATTGCCAAGAAAGTTGAGTTGATTCTGAGGTCATAGATCATTAAACTGTATCTCATTTTCTATTTTTATTTTTTGTTTTAATTTAGTTGTTGATGATTTATGACATGGAGTGCATGAAAAGGATTTTGAGTTATTTTCCAAAAAGTTTAGATACAAGAAAGACTACATCGATATCGATAGTAATTGATACCGTCAAGGTAAGGAACATGATACCATGGTATATATGTTTGGAATATATGAAAAAACTCTATTTTCTATATACCTTTGTCAAAGCATTGTTGTCGAGAGAACTCATTTTGTTCGGATAGTCAAAACATGGATATCCTTATGGTGTTCCATCACTCCGTTATTGCCCTCCCACCAATGTGCTGCCATTTATAAGTGATCTTATGAAAATATATTTTGTTTAAAATTATTTGCAAGGGTTAAAACTTTAAATAACTAAAAAGCCTATAACACTAATGTTAATTATTAAATTTTTTTAATATATTATAAAACATTAAAATGAATTTCCATCAATATATTCAGGATGGATAGAGGATTATATTCATGGTATGAATAATCATATGAAGATATTCAAAATTATGCCATGCCAATTAATCACAGAAGAATTTTTAGAAAAATAAATTAAATAACTTAATGGAAGGGTGGAATCCTCTCAGACAAATGCCTCGATTTGTCGTCAGAATTGTAAGAATGGATTAGATCGGACTCGTCATCATTATTTGATCATCACCGAGAAAACCACACCTTCGCATAAGTTCACCAAAAAACGATTCACAAAACAGTATTAACTAAATCAAATCAACTAAATCGAACACATGAATACGAAACAAAAAACAGACTAAAGATAACAACAAATTTAAAAAAAAAAAAAATGAAACTGTGATCATGCTTCTTGCGCAACTGCATTGTTAACCAGGGTTCACCGATTCGCTTTTATAGGCGTTTGGATCTGTGAAGGAAGATTTAGGGTTTAGCACAGCGATAAGGGTTTAATGGCTCCATTTACTGGGCCACAAGTTTAATGGGCCTTATCGATCGTCTTAAAGCTCATTCTATTTTACATCTCACATTCCACGTTTTTTTAATACTTCTAAAATACTTTTATTTTTACTCATCCTAGATTATATTCTTTCTCACATTTTATAAAAATTATTTTATATAACAGAAACTAATTTTTTTAAAATAATTTTTATTTTAAACTTTCGTAATTAAAATAATAGGCAAAGGGTAGAGAAAGTAAAATGGAGAGGAAATTTGGGGTTTTCTTCCTGCACCCCCAATTTTTTTCCTACACCTCCAAGTTTGATTGTGAAGACCATTATATCCTTCGAAAAAATAAAAATAAATTATAAACTAAATATTTTCGTAGCCCGCACCCCTAATAATGAAATTTGGTACCCCAGTTTCTGAAAGTCGGTAACACCGATTTCTAAAAGTCGGTAACCCCGATTTCTGAAAGTCGGTAACACCGGATTCTGAATGTCGGTAACATCGGTTTCTGAAAACTGATAACACCGGATTCTGAATGTCGGTAACATCGGTTTCTGAAAGCCGGTAACACCGGATTTTGAAAGCCGGTAAATTTATGATTTATGTATCTTAAATTTATGATTCTCCTATGATGTTTCTTCCAAATTAATTTTTACCCAAATTAGTATGAACTCTAATTATGATTTTAGGAATTCTTTTATCAAATTGGCATGAACCTTAATTATATTTTTACCCAAATTAGTACAACCTTAAATTATGAAATTTAAAGGTTGTTGTGTTTTCTGCTGAAATGGTAAAATTTATGGATATATCTTGGGTTGCATTACAAATTCTGTTACAGATAATGAATTAGTTGGATAACCTTGATTTGGAATAGAAATTAGAATACCACTGTTGCGTGAATTCAATGATTTAGAAATATTAGAAATTGAAAAGTGCAAACGTGAATCACTCTATGAAAATGGTTTAAGTAAAGAAAATGAAGAATTTTTTATTTAACTAGAAAATTAATTTATATATCAAAAAATTAAATTTGGCACCCCTAAAATTTTTATTCATGTTTCTTCACTGTTCGTATCTTGAAAATAGATAAAACCAGATTCTGAAGGCCGGTAACACCGGTTTTTGAAAGCTGGTAACACCGATTTTTGAAAGCTGGTAACACTGGGTTCTAAAAGCCGGTAACTTCGATTTCTGAAAACCGGTAACTACAAACCAAAAGGGTAGTAGTGGAGTTATAAAAAAGTTGGAGGTCTAGGAATAAAAATTGGGGGTGCAGGAAGAAAAACCCAGGAAATTTTTGGTTTGATGTAAAAAATGTATACAGAACTAGGGGTGGCAAACGGGCCAGCCCGACCCGTTTTGGTATGGCCCGTATATGGCCCATCAAACAGAAACAACCAATAATCACAATTCGTCCCGTATAGGACAGGCTAACGGGCTAGGCCGGGTTGGCCCGTCTAGTTTTCGAATAATAAATTAGTTTTCAAATTTTTTAATTTGTTTTATTTTTAAAATTTGTTTATATATACATATAAATTATTATTAAAGTCATATTTAATCAAATAAAATATTATTTTAATTTTTAATTGATTAATTAGTTTTTTTAATTAGATAAGTTAAAATAATTATTAAATTTACATATTAAATTATTCAATTATAACTAATAATTTAAATTTAATTTGTAGGTGTTAATGATTTAAATTACAATACTATTATATATTTATAGATTTAAAATATATAATCTAAAAATTCATCTTTTGAATTATTTTTATTTTATTTTTTTTAAAACGGGCTCGTACTTTGGCCCGTCAAGTTGACGGGCTGGATGAGACGGGGCAGAACGGACTGACAAGTTGAAATCTTCAACCCAGTCCGTTCCTTTTAGCATGGACTGACGGGTTGGCCCGTTGGACCCAGCCCGTTTTGCCACCCTTATACAGAACATATCAATCACGTTTGAGAGTTTTAAGTTGAAGTTTAAGGGTTTTAAACATGGCAACCTTGGCGCGAGATTGAGTGGCGTAATAGGTAACCAGTCTCTTCCAGATTTGTGTTGATGAAGAAAGACCAACCATTTTGGTTAAGAGGGTGGGTGTCATAGAGAAGAGGAGTCATGATGAGGCGATTAAATTGTCTTGTTGATATGGAAGAAACTCTGGATTTTCATTGTTGGAGAGTTCATCTTCTGTGTTGAGTAATTGTGGAGAAACAACATTGTTGTCAATAAAAGGTAGAAGTTGTAAACCGGTGAGTGTGGCATAACTTATACACCGCATATCTTGATAAAAAATTTGAAGGACGAAAATACTATACTCAAATTTCATATATTTAATTATTGTCACTAATATAATAAAAATATATATAGTTTAGTATTGAAATCTTCTTATATGTTTTTTTTTCAAAAAAATAATAATTTTGAAGTTGTTTTCAATATGAAACTGATTTTAAATAAGTTTTTCTAATTTCATCTCTTTTACTGGATATTCTCATATTTGAGAATGATCTCTTAGAATAAGTTTCAAAGAATTAATATAAAACTTTTTGTCTATAATTTCAAAGAATTAATATGAAACTTTCCACTTATAATTCTTTGAATATTAAGAAATGGTTCTTTAATTCAACAATTGAATTCTTAGTATCATTGAGATGAAGTAAAGAAGTAAATTTGTATGATTTTCATCTTCACAGACATCTTTCTTTTATCACTTCAAACAGAATGAATCTATTATTTTTTTTCTTCATAATATACCTATTTTAAAAAAATTAAGACTAAAAAATAATTTATCAAAATCTAATAAAAAATGAGAGACATAATTATTAACAAAATCTATGATAATCAAGTCACATTTAAAAAATGGTTATGAAAAAAATATATAGTACATAACTTTTATTTTTATATTCATAAAAAAATATACAAAAAATGAAAAAGAAAACTAAATATCAAACTAATATTTCCATATCAAGAGGAAAAAAAAGTAAGAAGAGTTATTTTTTGTATCTTAAAAGAGAAAGGATGAGAAATGAGAAGGAGGAGAATGAATTTATGTCAAATTTTCTTTTTTTTTTAAACAAAAAATAGAAGAAAATATGCAAAAATAATAAATGAATACAATATGTGAGAAACTTAAAATAAGAAAGAGAAAAAAAATATCTCAACAAATTTTATTATTCTTTATTATATTTCATTTTTAATTTTATTATTTATTACTATTAAATATTACATCTAATAAAAAAATCAATCTAAAAATTTTTTAAATTTATTTAAAAATATTTTAAAAAAAATTTAAAGAATCTTGGAGGATCATAACCCTCCCAAAGGCCTTCTAAGCTCCGTCACTGAACTTATATTTTCCAAGGGCAAAAAAAAAAAAGTTTTCCATGTCTACTTTAAAATGGATAAGAATGGAAAAAATATGGACGACACAGGAAGAGTTAACAAGTATGGAAGGTGTGGAAACCATGGGGGGAAGTCATGGCCTAACCAAAGCAAATGTGACGAGAGAGAAGGAGGAGAATAAAACTTGTGAAAATGATACATTGACCAACCAAAACCAAAGCAAACAATTCTCATCCATACTTCAATTTTTTATCAAAAATATTTTATTCGCTTCAAAATAATTTAAAAAAATAACAAAAATACATTAATTTTAAAAAAATCAGAACTAAATTAAAACTAAAAAAATAATTTAATATTTGTAGATAAAAATAATAATTAAAAAAATAATTTAACCAAAATTTTAGTCCCCGATGCACGTATCCATTGAATTGTTAACAAATGTAAAATATCACAAATATCAAACATAAAATAAATCCATTGTGTAGTAGTGAATAACATGAAAAATACAAGAGTATAGATAAAAGAAAGTAGTTGCATTGTATTAGAAGACTTCATATGTAAAGTACATTCTGGATACAATGGATCAAGCATATACATAGAGTTATCTGTACATATAACTAAGGAATGAAACTACATCGACCCGCAAAGCAGTCTTTTGGGCCCTTCATCATACACACATAGACAACCTTTTGTTCTTTTCATTAGACACAAACATAGACGATCTTATACGCTCTTCATCATATGCACAGGATTTAAAATCAATACATTAAATAAAAAATTAAAACAAAGATGAATGATTATTTTTTTCATAATAATTTATAAACCCCCAAAAGAATTGAATGCATTTATATAAAAGCAATGAAAATCAAAACAAAATACATAAATTAGCCGGTTGAGTTTCTACGAGTGCACAATCTTACATGGTATTAAAATTCTGCAAAAATGATTTTAAAAAATGTATGTGATATCAGTGAGGGCTCAACAGTTTGGAAGACCTAAAACAAACTTAACAAATGAGACATTTGATTTAAAATTTATTTTTTGAGTTTTTTTTATACAAAATTATTTATTAAATTGTCATAACTAATTTCATTTGACATTTCTTTCTCAATAGATAATATGACTAATCCGTTTAATCTTTTTTTAGACAATGTTGATCTTAAATAAATTTTTATTACCTTTAGTTTATGAGAAACTCCTTTTAAGTTATACTACAACTAATACTACAATTGTTAACATTATCCTATAAGTTATATATACATTTGAATTTTTTTTTATTCTTTTTATATAATTAAGAATGTCAATTAGTTTATCCTTTTCCAAACCTATAATTTTCCTTAAGATATCTAATTCTGAAATTAAATCAAATTCATCAATATCCAACGAATTATCATGTTTTAAAGATTTTTCAAGATTTAAGCATTTTTTTAGAAAAATGAAATATCTACACACCGTAATACACAAGACATTTGCTCTTTTTTGTTCATAGCTCTTTTTTTGTTATGCAATTAAAGTCTCAATTCTTCTTTTTTTTTTGAATTTTTGAATAGCTTGATTCAAATTTTATAATTGACATATCTATATATTTTTATATGAAATAAAAAATGATAATATATAAAACACTACTAAAGATAAATATATAAAACGAATGAGTTAAAACAATGAAACCTGATTCTAGTTGTCAAGAAAATAAACTCGATGGTAGACTTGCAGTATCTTGAAGTGTCAAGTCTCTTTTTTAAGTCTCAACTTTTTCACAAACTTGCAAAGTTATTTATTTTAAAATTAATCATTAATAAAAATAATTAAAAAAATATTGTTCTTCTAAACTCAATAATACATTTTTTTTCTTTTCCTAAACTTGAATTATTTTTATACAGAAAACCCAACTTTGAATTATGCTCAAATCAATATATTATCTACCAGAAGATTAAACCATAGTCTAATTAATAGTTTTGTAAAAAAATTCAGTTTCTACTCAAGATATATGCAAAAAAAAAAAACTCTCAAAATTCATAAATAAGTATCGAAAAACAAAACTAAGTAAAAGAAGCACATTTCTAATTCTAATACAAATCCAAAATAGAATAAAAATAACAATAACACAAATAGAAAGAAAAAACATACTAAACAGAAATGAGGATGAAAAAAATTGATACACACGCACAATATGAGAATCAAGAGATTTAACGAATGCAATATGCCAAAACCCTAGAAAAAAAATACTATTAGAAGAAAAGAAGAAAATAAAGTAAGGAGAGGTAAGAGAAGTCATAGAGAGATAAAAAGAAGAAAATATAATCCAGATTGATTATAAGAGAATAAAGATAGTTAATCATTTTCTTCCTTGTAAACAAAAATTATAATTTACTAACAAAATATTTTAACTTATTAATTATCATTTATACTACCAATAAATATTAACATATACTAATAATAATTTAATTAAATTTATTCCCAAACATAACCTTATAATTAATTTAATAGTTTTACATTAGTAATAAAATATTTTGATGAGGTCTTTTTTATCTTAAGTATAATTTTATAATAGATTTAATAGAGGTATATTAATTAGTACTAAAAAAAATTTGAGGCCTTTTTTTTCTTAAACTTAATTTTATAATTAATTTAATAGAAAAATATTAGCAGTAATTTTGTTTTGGCCTTTTTATCTGTAGGCCTAAAGCGAGTATCCTGATCGTGTGTCATATTAATTTTAAATTTATTGAAATTTTGTGAGATTGATCTTCGCTAATAATGGTAAAACGAATTTATAAGTTAATTCAAAACATAAGTTGTTAGAATTACTTGTCAAATACAATCATAATTTGCAAATGATTCAAGTGTATGCATGACTTAATTTATCTTAAGCTTAACAATTATTTATTTAATAATAAGGGTTATAATTTTTTTTTCTATTTTCGTTTTTATTTTTGTCAATGTAGTGTTATTTTTTTTTCAATCAGATCCTAATTTTTGTTAATTTTGGTCATTTTTTTTAATACCATTTAAACAATTAATTGTAATGACGGTCATGTATCTTTTCGTGGTTCTTTTTAATCTTTTAGATTTTTAAAATTTAAAAAAAATGTCCATGTGTCAACCCAACAACATGTCATGTGTTATAATCAATGTTATATATTCAATTTGTTTCTTATGTTTGTTATTTTGTTCAATTTAGTCTCAATTTTTTTTAATTGAACAATTTTGTCTCTCTCCAAATTGATATCAAATTTAATTTTTATATAAAAGTTATAATGATTTTTTTTATTAAATTTCACATTTTTATTCAATATTTTTGGTTTAAATTTACAGTTAATTTAAAATTAGAATAAAAATTTTAAGGACGAGAAGTAACACCATTGATCTAAAATTTTAAGAGATTAGTAGTCATCATCCTTAAAGTTTTCATTCTAATTTTAGACTAATTATAACCTTAAACCAAAATATTTAATAAAAATATGAATTTTAATAAAAACATCATTATAATATTTATATAAAAATTAAATTTTGTTTAATTTGAAGAGGGACAAAATTGCTCAATTTAAAAAAATTGGGACTAAATAAAACAAAAATAAAAAATACAGAAATAAAATTGAATATAAAATATTGATTTTTGACTAATGACGCGCTGATGGGTGACACAAGGTCATTTTAAAAAAAATTAAAAAATAAAATAAAATTAAAAAACCACGAAATGACACTTGGTAATTACTGTTCATTACCAATAATTATTTAAACGACGTTAACAAAAAAATATATCA
>Ga0214543_1007353_pt1 | contig 18978 bp, 9 predicted proteins | sample CNSS2metaG_FD_160094 | JGI IMG/M metagenome (GOLD analysis project Ga0214543, IMG submission 160094) | Root nodule microbial communities from cowpea collected in UCLA plant growth center, Los Angeles, California, USA - CNSS2 | ecosystem: Host-associated > Plants > Roots > Nodule | place: USA...
GATAATCTAAAAAGTTAATCTTTTTAATTATTTTTATTTTATTTTATTTTTTTAAAACGGGCCAGGACGGGCCAGCCCGTACTTTGGCCCGTCAAGTTGACGGGCTGGACGGGACGGGCCAGAACGGGCTGACGGGTTGAAATCTTCAACCCAGCCCGTTCCTTTTAGCACGGCTTGACGGGCTGGCCCGTTGGGCCCAGCCCGTTTTTCCACCCCTAATGATAAGTGTTTCCCTTGTTGTTGGTTTATGTTTGGTCTGTGGTCAGTGCGTAATCCCTTGGAATCTCTAGGTGAAATTTCAGGGTCAAGCTTCAGTGGTCGGGACGTAATTCCATGGCCCCTGTTAGTGGGTGTCCATGGTGGTGCCCCATCTATGTGGTTTGGTAAGGATTCAAGGTAAGGTTGCATCCTGACACTCTAAGGAGTCAGTTAGTCTCACTTAGAGCGAACTGACTCTTGTGGTGAGAATAGCAGGAGGCCTGAAACTCATTAAGGGCTAACCTTGTGTGTGTGGGAATGATTCATTGTAAAACTTGTAACACATGGCTCGGGGGTGAGCAGCTCGGGGGTGAGCAGAGGTATTCACCACAAATGCAAGCATCCGTTGAATCCGACCAAACTATATGTATCCGAATGAGTCGAGTCAGAGTCTAGTGTATTGTTTGAGAAGTCAGAACATGTTTGGATGATATATAAAATGCTTGGATTGTGTGATGGCATTCTACTATTTGATGAACTGTTTTACTCTAGCTTACCCTATTTGCTTGTTTGATTGTCTTGTATGTGGTTCTTCTCCCTTTGCGATGATCATCAATTTATTGATGTGAGCAGATGCGAGAGATGTTCGCGGTCAACAGGGGAATGGTGACTCCGCTGCTTAGCCATCTGGACTGGATTGGTCCACTCTAGGCTTTCTTTTAGGGCCATAGCCCATGTATTGGATGTTCTTTAATTTTATAACTGTTGAATAGTTGTATCTGGTTCATTTGGGCATCGTGGTGTGCCTTGGTTACTGTACGGAGTTGGGATTGTACTCTAGGACTGCGTTTATATGTTATCTTTGTGTGACGCTTCCTTTAATTATATTTATTAATTAAATGGGACGTTACACATATTCCTATTTTGAGAAAAACAAGGGAATCAAAAAGAAGAAATGGATTCCTATATATTTGAGTGGATTAGAGGCTAAAATTTGTGTTATTACTTTGAAAGGATTATGGGGAGAAAGTGAGTGGATCTCGAGATAAAGTTTATGAGTGATTTGATTATAGTGATATATTATAAATTAAGTTTAATTGAAAGAAAAACAAAAATTACCAAATTGTTCTTGATATTGAAATTAATTTAAAATTATATTTAGATGAATTAGATTTATTTCATACAAGATATTTAAATGAATAAATTGAAAAAAAATATTTTAATAAAAAAATTATTTACATATTATTATTATTTTTGTAATAGTTTAGAAATTTGGGAGCATTAATTATTGTTGTAAGCATAATTTTAAAATAAACGAGAAATACACATGCACACGTGACTAAAAAGTATAAATGAGTTGATGGTATAATGATATTTTACCATTAATCAGCTTCAAATTAGCTCATGTGAGGAGAGATAGGAAAATCAGAGAATCCCTGAATTCGTTCCTTTCTCGCTCCCAAATACCAACAAGTGAACACGTTTGTCACCTTGAAGATCATGTCTCCCCAATCCTCTAAACATTAAATCTTCACAAGTGAACACATACTAAGAAAGTAGATTTTGAGGGAAAAGGAGGTGAATGTGATGTTGTTTGGATTATATGAAAGATAGTAAAAAATGAAAGGATTTAAAATGAAAGTGTATGAAAATTAGTGAATGATGTAATAAAGTTCATAAATTAAAAAAATATTTTAATTAAAAAAATGAAAAATGATTAGCATTTATATTAATTATTATTATATTACATTATTTTATTATTATTATTATTATTATTATTATTATTATTATTGATACTAAAAATTAATTTTATTTAAAAATAAATTTTATTCATTGCAAAACTCTCATTTATTGAACAAAAATTTGATCTTCGTAAAATTTATCTTTTTTTATAACTTTCTCTTCAAAAAGTAAATTTGCAAAAATTTGTCCGGTGAACAAACATAAGTCACATAGGTACTATTTGGTTCTAATGACAAATTATTCGGAAGCGTAGATATGTGGAGAAAGTTAAAAAATCTATGCATCTTTCAAAAAAAAAAAACAAAGTAAATACTTTTTATTCTTGTATGGAACAAAGTTGTCTCAAAAGTCTTCTGTCCTCCGCCTCTTCTCCTCGAAATTCGTCTTTGAGTTGTTTTGGGGATAACGCTCCTAGAGAGTGGGTACCTGTAGGCACTCTGACACTCAATGACACCTCAATATTGTGTATATACTATACCTGAGTCAAGACTAGATGTCTTTACCTTTGGACATTGAACCTTATTTTATATGACATGGCTTCCATCCTGACTTCATTACCTTCAAGGTCGTTTTCATTCTCTCATCAATACTAATAAACCTCATGAATGCCATATTGTAACTGTCCAGAATCTGGATACGCCGTTATATTTCCATAGTTTGTCTGAGATTGATTATCCATATATGTATGCCCGTACATTGTCCATCTTTGCATCGGGTCAAGGTGCGCTTGCCCTCAACTGGGCCTAGGCATACTCAGTCTCCGTGGGCTGAGAGGTACTCAAATCCAATGGGCTGAGATGTTCCCGACAATTCGTTGCCCCAGCCACTCATCATGCCAGCATCACCATTTCTTCATGTGCCATTGGGCCGACATGTGTGCCTTGGTCGAGTATATCTTAACACCTTGTACACCAGCCCCCCACGCTTGCTGTGAACAAAGTGATACAAAAGGTTGTGTGAGCTAGATGAAATAAAGGAAGGGCCTGTATCGTGATGTTCACGATACCATGCACTCTCTAAAGCTAACAATCTGTGGCATAAGGGACTTTAGGTGAGAGGAAAAGGGTCACGCTTACACTTCGTTCGAGGTTTCTGGCATGATGGCAATATGAAGAGTCGTACCTTATCCACCGTTAAATGAGGCTGGATCTGACGGCGTTGTTGCCTCTATGTGGTAAAGTGTAAGACCACTATAAATATGGGTAGGGTCAAATGTTATGCATCTTGTTTAAGAAGTAAACCATCCCCATTTGAGATTTAGCCGTAGGACGTCATGCCGTAGGTATGTCCTCCTCCTCCTCCTCTACTTAATCTTCTTCTAGTAAGCTTAGTGATTCAGTGGAAGAGTGGAATGTATCAAACTTTCCCAATAGTCTTAGTTCTCAAAGGGACAACGATTGTGTTGATGGTGTCAAGGAGTATTTGGCCCTACATCATCCGGAGTATAAGTGGGTAGATCCTAGAGTGAAGTTACCACTATCTAGATTCAAAAGGTCTTATGTCATAGTTGTTTTATGTAAAAGGGTCGAGATGATAGCAGATACTGTGAATGAACATATCGTAAGCATAGAATGAGTCAAGAGTTGGAATAGTGTCTATCACAACCATAGTTACGAACTTGCATGTGTGTCTCCCCTTTGATGACTTCACGATGGGAGTCATAGTGTGTTAAACATAGCCCCTAACCAGTTATACCCGAATAGTTGGGTCTCCTTACAAGCTTTTAGACTTATTTGTCGGGTTTTCTGTTAGAAACCTTCTCCCCAGGTGTAACGTCATAGCCATAAATTACTTTTTTTTTTAAATAATAAAAATATCAATAATTGCATTTATTAACGAAATCCTTTTCCTAAAACACAAGAAAAATTAAAACTTTATTTCAAACGCACCAAATACAAAAAAAAAAAAAATCCATAAAGGCATTCAACTATTACAAATAATAAAACGGTTCATAACACTAATTACAAAAACAATCCATAAAAGCATCTCTATGTAAAAACTTCCATGTTGGCCCCACTCCAGCTCTAAGTATCCACATGCTCACTTGCATCAACATTTGTTCCCATGTAACGAGTTATATGATGATCGCCAAACACACACAGATAGGGTGAGCTCAAAATTAAAATATACAACACAAGGTATATTAAAATAACAAATTAAAAACCCTCAACACTTCTGATACACTCCAATCTCGGTCCCAAACTCTTAACTCCTCCTTTGAACGCCTCTTGATTCTACACCCTTTGATGATTACATTGATTGATCCTTGTTGCCACGAGTGTTTACTCGCCCCTCTTACTACAAGCCACCACCTAATAGTCCATATGTGGGAATGAACTTGTCACGTCCACAATGCGCAACACGAAGTGGAGTTTCTCAATACGAACCGCAGTCCGTATTTGTCTCAAGACCACTAAACTCGTCGGATATCACCGAGGAGGGCAATCTTTCAGAACCCATCCGTACGAGCCACGATCTTGCACACTCCACTAGACCTCCAAAACCACCAAGCTACAACATCGAGTAACCACGTGTTACCCCAATACAAGTTGCACTCGTAATTGGGGCCCCAACAAGGCATCACATCAAGACCTCCATCCAAAGCTGTGTAGAATCCCTCGCGTAATCCATCACTACATCCGAAACCGCCTGGCGCCACACACCGCATCGCTAGGTGCATTCGCACTCCAAGCCACCTAGCGGGAAACTCACGCCGCCAAGCGTCACGCGCCTTCCTAGTCTCTGATAGATTGCTTCCGCCTGACGGAACCATCATAATAAAATAATTGTTATACAGTCCAACCACTCACAAGCATTATAGATTTATTACACCATTTAATTGCTCAAGTAAAGCGTGCCATGAAAATACCTACCGCATCACAATTTGCGCATACACACAGTACTCAAATAGACCATATTACCGCAACATTATCAAAATAACACAATAATTACCTTTTGAATTCATAAGCTAAAATCATGCAATCACACACGCTATACCAAGTTTCCATTCCATACTTTTTCCTTTTCACCAAAATAATGCATAACTTATTAGGTAAAGCCAAATTATAGGTGGCACATAAATGAATTCCAGACCAAGGTAGGTTCACTGATACAGTCCTAACAATGACTACACCATTTAGCCTCTTTTACACAAGTATCACATATTCATCCATACTTAATCAATCTTTCATTCTAAAATTCCCTTTCCAATACTCCTTGTCCAATACTCCATATTATGCATATAAATATTCCAGACAAATTTTCTAGAACCTACGCGAAAGAACAAAACCATAGTGCAACTCTACATTGGTACGTTGCCTGGCAGCAACTCGAGTACCGCTAGGTGGGGCCTGTAAACTTGGAAAATTCCTAGGCTTTCCTGCACAAATGCGAGACGTAAAACCCCCTATAATCATACACATTCATGCAATTTCGTAGTCTGGCCATACAATTATATTCAAGCTTTCATACATTTTATTTATCACAACAAATAATTCAATTCATAATCTGGATTCAAGGTTTCTCATCCAATCTCGAGTCCCAACATCACCCTCATGGTTAATCATTTAAACAGTTCATCCAATTACAATAACCACATAGTAAAATCACCCAATTATTCCATCAAATAATACAATCTCAGACACATAAATACATAGACAAATACACGATTATATATAACAACTCATTCAGGCATCATTAATATCATGAAACTCACGAAAATACGAGGAACTGGCAAACCAGTTAGCGTCACCTGGCAGACAACACGTAGCTGCCAAGTGGTTCATATGACAAAAATCCAAAAAATTTATTCTAGCATGAGTCGCCTGGAGGGCCTTCAACATCGCCAGACGGTTTTTGGAAATTTCCAAAAACACGAAGAAACTCATAGTGAAAATGGCAGAAAATGCACTCCAATCATCCATCACAACACGCAATTATAAACCTTCAAAATTAACAACGAAGTGGAACTCCCCTAACATAGGTTCTTCACTCAAAAAACGTTCTAGCTTTCTCCTTGATCTAAGTGTCCTCCCTTTGGTCTCTCACACTATAGTCCTTAAAACCACTCTCAATGTAGCGTCTCAGTGCAGTTTGATGGCTGGTTTTCCTCACTTTACTAGCCCTAAATGAAATTAATTAAATTAAAATAAAATAAAATTCAAATCAATTCCTTAATTGGTCCTTAATAGCTAATCAATTCAAATTAAGCTCTTTGTCTGTGTCCAAATTCGTGGAACCTATCACCAGCTCTTCATCTCCCCAAATTTGTTCCCAAAGCAAAGCATAAAAAATATGTTATGGTTTTTCTCTAGCCAAGATTCAAACTCACCACCATGCAATTACCAAATCAATGCAGAACCATCAAGCTAATTCATTTTTCTTGAAAATTCCTATACATATAGGAATTTCTAACCACTCATCATGATCAAACATATAATAAAAATAATACCATCAAAATAATCACACAATTGGCATACATAGGACTTAAACCCAAGTCCTCTCAACATAACCAGATACTCTCAACCACTTAAGCTAGTACTTTTCCACGTCATGAAAGTTAGCATTAAATACAATAAAGGTTCCCACTACCCGCATTGATTAAATAATTATTTATTTAATTATTTAAATTTCTCGAGTCTTACACTAGGTGTTTTTGCAATATTACAGTACCTAATCTGGTTGTTAGAGTCACCATTGCCTGTTAGCATCTTACACCCAATCATTTAAGAAGTTCAAGACGTGATTCTTTAATGTATTTATCAGGTCAACTAAGGCTGAATACTTCTATTTTGATGACAAAAGTCCTAAGTTTCCCTTTTACTGGACCAAAAATCCCACTCAATACCGTGTTTGGCCAAGAACTTGTCTTACCCTTAAAGACCTGCATGTGCTAAACAAAAAATGTTTAATAAATTTTTTTTAACATTTCTGTAAAAATTAAATTTGGTCTCAATTTGGAGAGGGACAAAATTTCTCCATTTTCAAAAAAATAAAAATAAATTGAATAAAAATAACATATGAGGACCAAATTAAATATAAAACATTAACTCTGACATGTAGCATGCTATTAGGTTGACACATGGACATTTTTTTCAAAAATTACAAAAAATTAAAAAAATTAATAAAAAATTGAAAAATTGAAAAAATTAAGAAAACCAAAAAAATCACCAAGTGATACGTGACGGTCATTGTTCATTACCGTTAGTCATTTAAATGACGTTAGTAGAAAAAGACCAAATTGAATAAAATTGACGAAAATTGAACAAAAAAAATATGACTAAATTGATAAAAGTGAACGAAAATAAGGACCAAATGTGTAAGTTAATCAAATAATTAATAGTGTTGTTGTTGCGCAACCCATCTTCAATCCGACTCGAACCCATTTAACCTGTGGGTTAAGTGAGCCAAATTCAGTTCAACCCACTCTTGAAAAAAATGAAAATTTCTCAACAAAACCTGATTCTAACCCATATATTAACTCATAGATCGAAACCCATTTTGACATCTCTAAACAAAAAGATACTTTTACCTTTTATCTAAATATATATTTTTTCATATGGAATGTCAAAAATAATGTTTTAAAAGTTTTACACATCCTAGAAAATATGATATGAAGTAAATTCAAAAGCTTCCAAATTAGATCTTCTAAATGAGTTATGGACAAATATATTTCAACATGAGATTTGTGAATTTGGCAAACCTAGCCTGTAGTTTAAAGCAAGGGATTTCAAATTATTAGTTCAAATTATGAACTCTAACAATCAAATAGAGAATATGTACCAATATCTAAGTTTTGGGGAAAGGGAATTTCCCAAGTCCCAATTATTTGAGAAATAATTCTGAAAAGAACATTTGGAAGGAAAGTTTATTTGACAATGATTAATCTTCAATAGAATATAATTTAAAATTGATTGTAAAGTTTTATAATATCAAATCCTTTTATATATTAGGGATGTGAGATAAAAAATTATGAAAGTGAAAAGAAAAAACCCTCTGACGGATAGATTTAATGACAAAAAAAATTGAAATAATTTTATTTAAGAAATTAGAAAAGAAGTAAAGTATAGTAAAAATAATTTTTAAAAGATGATATTCGATTATTTTATTATTAAAAGATTGAATTATAAATAACTTTTTAATTATCGAGTTTCATTTTGTTAAAACTCTATCTTTTTAAAAATTTGCTTTAAAATTTCTTTTACGTTTTCTATAAAATTTTGTATAAGATTCTGACTCCATCATTCATCTATTCAATGATTATGAATCACCAGTGAAGTCATAATTGAGAACTTTACGTATTTGCCCAATCAAAGTTGAAAACATGATAAATTTACTTTTTCTCTATTTCTAGAAACATTGAGGTGCAAATGGCTATAGAATCCATGTATGGACCTTAAATTTCGCTCAAAGTGAATCTCTGTCTAAATGTGATCATGGTGATATGTTTAGTTCTTTAATTTGTTATTTGTGTAGGTAGTTAGAGAATGTTGTATGTTATAGAACTTTGGGAGCAACTTAGAGTCAATGGTATTTTTTACATCAAATAAGGGAAACTAGTTTCAATTTGAGATTTTGTTGCTATGTGAAGAGATTGAATTGACTTATTGTGAAATATGATGTCCTAGTTGTGTAAAAATCTTATATAAACTTATTTGTCTACGTATAGTGAATTGTGTTGATTTTTGGTATGTATTTTGAGCTACTTTTGCACTGAGAAAAATTTTAATTGATTGTGTGATTTGGTTTGATTTGTCTAAGGCATTAGTATATTTATAAAATTGTGTTTCTATTTGAAAAAACTGGTGGAATGCCTAGATAAATTAATTAGGAACAGGGCTTATCAAATTTGGCTTTGCATAATCATGCAAAGTTGTTGGGTGAGTTTATGGCTCGCTAAGCGAGAATGCAAAATTTGTATTTTAGAGAGCTCTGGTGGGTGAACTACCACTTGTTGGGATAACTTGCCAAAAGTAGTGCCAAATGGTAGGTTCATTGGACAAGTAAAAGAGTAGTTGAACGAAAATAAAAATGGCAAAAACCCAAGAGCAAGGTTTGTGCTTGACTCATTGGACGAGAGGATTTTTGCTGAGTGAATTTTGAGAATTTTAGTACCAGTACTCTCTTGTTGGGTGAGCCTACACTTCGCTGAGCAAGAACTTTTATGTGAAACAAAGAGTATCAATGATATATTTTTGTTGGATGAGTGATGTAGTTGATGAGTGAGTCTCATTGGGGACTTGTTGAGCAAGAATATACATTCATGATCTTGTGAATATAGTCTTTAATTCATGTATTGTGTTGCGTGATTTGGTATGAATTATATGGAATGCGAATGTAGTGATTTCTAGGGCATAAATACTATTGTATGGTGTTGTGCAAATTGTATCAACGACAAAGTGCGTAACGAGGTTATCTTGACTCTGTTAATATTGAACTTATATAGAGGAAGATACTTAGTTGAGAGTCAAAGGAGATTCTTATCTAGAGCTTCGATAAGATATCAGACTCGCAAATATATAATTTATATTGTCATACTCTTTAATTGCAATGTGGTTCGACCATGATATAGCTATAACTCCTAGGAGGTAGGAATGGGTGAGTGATGACAGGTGCAGAATCTCAGATTCTACAAAATACACTTGTCCTCCATAGGTTGAGTTAGATATCTTTGTTGTGTATAAATGAACCATGAGGACTTTGTTTGTGTGATATGCTTTAGACATTTGATGTTTTTAATATGATATGTGATATATGAAAGGATGAATAGTTCTTACGGATTGATGTTAATTTGGATGTAGTATGATTTAAATTCATTCTAGCTTATCGGTGTTTGATTGTGGTTATGGTATCTATCGGTGTGTGAAGCTAGTGTGTAGTTTGCAGCATAAATGTGTATATAAATATATTTTGTAATTGAGGGCTGTACATGACATAATATTATACTATTTGAATTGTGGGCTTAATCCAGATAATGTGGTAACCTATTTGGTAGAATTATCTATTATAATTGGATCATTGCATTTTACTTCCATACAAAAATATATTCTGTTCTGCAGATAAAATTACTTTAAAACACATGAAATCGAATTTAGTTAAAATTTTATTTAAAAAAGTTCTCAAACTATGACTAGTTAACTGCTTATAGTTTTTTGATGTAAAATATAATAATTTAACAAATTTATAATTTTTGCTGTAAACAATAATACTTGATAAATTACTGACTATTTTTTTATCATTTTGGGATGAACAGGGAAAATTAAAGATAACATAAAGTTATCCTTTTCTCATTTTTCTGAGTTATCTTTATATTGGTGAAGCCACTAAAGTTGCTTTACTTCTCACTACGACCATTGACATAGACTTCAATCACAACTTTATAGTAATGATTTTTTTTTTCAATAAATTTCAGGAGGAGTTATCAAAATTCTTTCATGTTTTGTTGGTAAACTTTAGGTCAAATTATAAATACGCTCTATTAAATTTCATTAGATTTTGTGATACTAGTTACCTGTGCAGTCCAAATAACTAAAAAAAGCTGGGGCTATCTGCAAACTGATATGAAATCAGTTTAGTTTTCATATTTACAAATTAGAATTAAATAAAAAAAATGTTTTAAAGCTAATGTGTCTGCAACATCATGTCAAATTATATATCAAATGTAGAGAGAAAGACTATGAAGATCCTCAATTCATTCTTCAGTATATAGCACAACAAACAGCCTGATATTCCTGTAGAACATGGGATGCTATCTCACAACAAAAGCAATTCATAATACATTACTTGTCAAATCACAAGAAGCAGTAACATGAAAACATCATAGCAGGGAAAATTTACTCTGTGACAGCCACAAGCAATGTAATTCCCTCAGTCACCAACAGCTTGTAGAATATATTCATTGTCAATCATAATCTGGTCCCACATCAAAAGGGCACTCAATACTATTGTCCATTCCTGTACAGAAACATGAAATCATGGCTTAGATTTATGTTAAAAAGGGAATGGTCTACACTGGTAAATTGTAACCAGCATTTAGGATCAGTTTTCCAATGATTTCAATTGCATACATCTCAGATTTTCTAGCACTATAAAGGGAGATAACAAAACAATGAATCAAAATAGGGCAATCTTACAACAAAAGAGGCATAGTTTATGTAATTATCTTCTGGCTTCTGTTTTGTGAGACACCATCTCTAATCGAGATACAATACAATTCTTGCATTGTTCTAATACTAAGTAATGATGTTACAGTGCATTCAATACATTGAATGAGGGAACGTTACATTGGCGCTGCCCCTGCCGTCAGATTTGTGGACAACATTCTTTCCTTACTAGATTGATCGTATTGATGTAGACATATAAGCTAAGATTCCAAAATTGTTGCTGCACTGATACGTTTCTAATCTTCAGTAAATTTAGTAACTTGATGATCCCTATTATTCTTCTAACTTTCCTAGTTTATGAAAGATTATTGTTAAACATCAAGACAACAACAACACACCTTAAAATAATGACACATCCAAAAACCACAATAGCGAACTAATGAATTGATAATCCATCTGCAACTGGGGACAATATTATCATGCTACCAAAGCAGGATAATATATGCTTGTTGTACTAAGAAAAGGAGTCTATTAAGGCAGATAAGTTGTTTGGTGACAACAGTTCTTTTAATATTCTTGGAAGCCCAAAAGCCAACCTAAATATAATAAAATTTCAGCACGAGTCATTTTTCAATATCAATATAATAACAATAAACAGATGACAGGTGTACATTAGTATGTTAAATTAACCAACTTTGAGAATGATACTCAGAAGACAGGGAAGTATAATGGCATCCTATCAATACTTCAAGTGACAAGTCCAAAAAATTCCTAATTCCAAAAGATATTAGCAAACCACAAAGTAATAAGATATGCCAGATTGAGGGGAAAGTTTAAAGAAAAGAAGGTGGTTAAGGCCAACCTTGGTGAAGACAAAAAATTGGAAGAGCTGGGGAGGCCAGCAAACACATTCGAGTAGGACTTTGTCAGATATGAAAAATTGGTGACCGGAGGCAGAGAAGATACCCTTTCACCCTTCTTCAATAGTTCTTGTAAGTTAAGTCTTTGCAAGGTCAAAACAATTCTTGACTCCTTCCACATGAAAGCAAGGATGCCATTTTGAAAAACAAAGAGGGAACCAGGCTTTGATCCAGGGTATCTGAATCCATAACCACTTGCAATACCCTCTCCCACAAAAGCATGGTTGACATTCACAGGAACCAAGTCTGCATCAGTGTCCCAGGGAAAGGGTTCTGACGAAGGTTCATTGATATTTGCTGTGAACATTGCTGAACCATTAGGGTGCAAAACATAGTGTGTGCCTTCCAAAATTTTGGTTGCAATGAGAAGCTGTTGTCCCTGGAACTCCTCATAAGAGAGGAGGAGAAAGAACAAAGCCTTTCCAGGCTTGTCTTCAGAAGGTTTTCCAGGAGGCCAACCAAAAGTTCCTCCCCATAAACCAGCATATTCTTGGTCATCTCTAGGAACTCGCAATGGCAACTTGTAAAGGGCAAACCTACTGTCGTGCATATTTGGCCATGCCCGGTAAGAAGATAGCTTCACAGTTGATGCTTTTAAGGTTAGCCTTACTGTGTCACTCGATCTAAGGAATTCTTGAAGCCGTGCATGCCTAATCTCACCGCTTGACATAAGCTTCTTGGAAACCGAATGATTGCCATTCATTGAATTTGATCTTCCAAGCATTTGCTTAATGCCATTCCAGAAATATCCCCTAAGGCCTTTCCTCTTGATGCATTGAGTGTTACCATCCTCTTCAGGCAGAGGATGAGAGACAGACCTTAGGTCAAATCTCGCCCTAACATCACCCAATTCCAACTGGGTTGGATCAACTGCCTCTTGAGAACTCAACTTATACTCATCAACCTCACCACTACCACCCTTGTACATTTGACTAAGGAGTGATCTTCTTTCCCACAAAAGCGCCAAATCCTTCTGAAAATTCTCCTCATCATCCCTCAACCTAGGAAACAATGGCCCAATCATCTTATCCGGGACCTTTTGTCGAACATGGCTAGTAGTAACCTCAAGCAACTTTCTCCTATCACTAAAAGCTAACTTCCCAAAACCAACCATCCCTTCACCATTTCCAACCACCCTTTGTGAACTAGAAACATCACTAATCGACCTACAAACTTTCCTCGACGATGAAGACTCCAAGCCCGAGTAATGCACAAAGCTCTTACTCTGCAACAAAGCACTAACACTGCTACACCCCCCAGGTTCAACCTCAAGCAACAGTACATTACATGACTTATCTGTAAGCTTGACCGAACCGGGATAAACATAATTCACCCCTTTCTCCCTCCCATGAAGAAAAAACATCATGGAACCATCATAATCACTAACCACCTCAAACACAGAAGCCCACAGTATGGGACCCTCTTCAATCCCCAAAGGACCAAGCTCCTGGGGAATTATCCTGCACCCAACAACAGAGACGAAACCAGGCATCACATACACCACGTTCCCAAGCTCAGGATTTTGGTGAACCCATATTCCAATCAATGGTTTCACACCCACCAGAAACCGACAAAGTGCCTTGTAAGAAGCCACACCCTTTCTCCATTCCACAAGGTCCTTGTGGGGCACTATGCCCAAATCGTCACATTGCGTGAGCCAGAGTTTCTCAGAGGCCACAAGAGCGTTCAAACTCTTACAGCACAGACACAGATTGCACACGTCTCTCGGCGACAGGAAGCCAGAAACGACGGCGAAAACATCGTCCGGCAGAAACAACAGCATGTTCGAATCAGAATGTTCTGGTTCCATGCCGATCCGACAAAATAAAAATCAAAACTTGAACGCTTCAGCGCATGCCCAAAAATCGAAATAGCGATGAAAACTACAGGGTTGGGGTGAACGAAGAACAAACACTGGAAATTGTTACTTTTTTCAGGCAGCACGTGGAAGAACCCTGCACTTGATGGGAGTACTGTGATTCTTCCTGTTAGGTGATTGAGAAGGGTTTGGTGGGTTGAGTTCAATTATTGAGTCTGTGACAGAGACAGTTTGACAGAAATGGAGAGAGTGAAAACGAGGTGGTCGAAATTGGGGAGTGAAAAAGCAAGGAAGGTTGTTGGTGTTTTGGATTCTCCAATGAAGATGAAGGTAGATAGAGAGGAGTGGAAGAGAAGAAGAGTCCAAGTAGAGAAAGCCTTGATTGCATCGTTGTCTTGTCTTTTTTCGGTTTCTTTCTTCCTTCAATAACCTATATTTCTCATAGAGAATAAATATAGGAGAGAATAAAGAAGAGAGTAAAAAGGAAAGAAAGTGAAAATAGAGACTATTTACCAAAACCTATATTTTAATTTAGGTATCTATCCATATATCACACTTGTACATACTTATCGATTTTTCAACCAAAAATCTAATCTATAATAATATATAAAAAAAATTGTTATAATTTCAATTTTATCTTTAATTATTTTATAAATAATTTAATTTTATTTATTATTTTAAAAAGAAAATTATTTGTTATTTTAAAAACTTTTTTTTGTACATATATTATTTTTTTAATTTTATATTTAATAACTATTTTAAAAATTAATTATATATTTATTTTCTTTTTTAACTTAAATTTTTATAAAAGTTAAAAAAAAATTATACATACAGACGCACTGGTATACGTATGTTTGCTAATTTATAAAATAGTAATTTCTTTATAATAATAATAATTTATAATTTATATTAATAATTTAATATATATAATTTTAATTTACACAATAATAATTATATATTTATTATTTTTATAAAAATTATAATATATTTTTCCTTTTTAATATATATATATATATATATATATATATATATATATATATATATATATATATATATATAATCTTCGCTTATCATAGACCATGATATAAGAAAACAAGAAAGTGGCTTGAAAGAAAATAATAAAATTTTGTCACCTTTTATTCCAAATATACTTATTTTTCTTTTTTTTTATTATATATAAAACCATCTGCATCATTTCAAAATCAAAACTAAAAATAATTTAAATATATTTTCTTTTTTACATTCCAACTTCTTTTAAAAACAAAATCATCCGATATTTAAAGAAAAAAATATTTAAAAAATAGTAATTATTATTAATTATAATCGATTTGAGGATGAAATATTAAGGTCATATTCATAATAATCAAAAGACAAAATTTCAAATACATATTATGACTTGAAGAAGCAGAAATTATGAGTTATGAATAATGAAATCCATGATATATTCTTACAATTCTCCAATTGATTTATTTCAACACGTTCTCTTTACTACAATTGATTTTAACTTAGATAAACACAAGGAATAGCGAGGATGGAAGAATAATAACATGGTCAAACAAAGTTATGGTTCATTCTTTTCATAAACTAGTTTTGGGAATAAATGATTACTTAGAGTCACATGTAAACAAAAGGTTATGGAAAGAGTAACATGACAACAAAATATTTTAATTAACTTTTTCATCCATTTCTATTATTCTATCTTAACACAAAATACATGTGTAAGAATGTCAATGAGACGGGTAGCATAAAAATAGTAACTTCTGCGTTTCTTATTCGTGAGATAAATATTTGTTCCGTGTATCTATATATGTATTTATATTTGTGTGGGTATGTGTTATATGGGTATTCATAGATTTTTTTAATATCCACGGATACCCACAAATGTTTATAAAAAAAAATAATTTAATAACATATTTTAACCATATTCAACTAAAAATACAATGCACAATATTCATAAATTTTAAACAAAGTACAAATAATCCATTTAAATAGTGTTGAATGACAATTTACCAAGAAATGAAGATTTTTTAAAACCAATTGATCAAAATTAACTCATTCAAAATACGTTAGTGTTTTAATCATGTTTTTTTTTAATCTAGATTAAGTTATAGTAGGTACGCGTATCAATGGATACAGATATTATGATCTCGTACTCATCCCATTAACATGTATGCAGATATAAAAAACACCCGTACCTATTACCTGTGAATATCAATTTATAATATTTATGTTCTATCCGTCACAAATACTCGTAAGTATGAATTTTTTTATATCCCTGTACGTATGAACTCCACTTACTAATATTTAAAAAATAATATAACTTTTAACACTCAAACAATCCATTTTTAAGAGTAACATATTAATTAAAAAAATAACCTTTATAAAGAAAAATAAGTAAAAAATAATAAATACCAATTGGTTGCATAAATTTATTGGAAATTGTTCATTTAAAAATTTAGACTGTCACAAATGAAAAGGTGATATAGTTAGGATCCACCGTTATTTTCAATTTTTCTTATCACCTTTATACCTTTGAGCATGATTGACACAAAAACACAAAGATAAAAAGCATGGAAAGGGCAGTGTGGTAACGTAAAATCTAAAGTACGTTATTTCCTTTGTTTCTTTTATATCAATCCAAAAATACCACAAACATGTGACCTACTACGTTTTAAATTTTTCTTGACTCAATTATGCTTTGAACATAATTATTTTTTAGACACAATCTACAAAAAATAAAATAGTAATACAATAACGTAAACAAATAGTTTTATTTCCTTTATTTTTGTGTTCTCAGAACAAAACAAAGTCCAAGAAGGAAAGGGAAGTGGGAAAATGAAGCCGATGCCTACGTAATTTCTGTTTCCTTTTCAATTTCCTAAGCTTTTCGATATTTTCGATGCATCTAATAATATATCCTACTATTACTTCTTCTTTTTTCATTCAAATCCCTCTAGAAGGGCAGCTAGTATATATTTTGGTATTTGGTAGTAGCATTCTAGGGATTGGTACTTTAGACGATATTATAATCATAAATTATAGTATTTTTCGTATATAAGAATTTGTTTTTTTTCAAGTAAACCTATTGAATATGGTACTTGATGGATTAGTACACATCCTTACAACAATTGAGAGAAGAATAATTTTCCGAGAAATGGAAACATGCAAAGGAAATAAGAATGAGAGGAAAGAAAAATATTTTCATAATGTAAAATTACACTCAAACATATTATATTAGTAGAATAGAAAATTTAAGATAATTGTTACTAATAAAATAGTTCCTTCCTTTAAGGTTTATAGTTTATGATTTAGAGCTTAGTAAAGGAAATTGAATTATAGTATAGGATTATATATAGTTTAGGATTTTGAGCTTAATTTCTTCTTAAACGTAGCAAAGGCTTCTTCACACATCTCATCAAAATTAAATTTTGCATCCTTGATCAAGAGGTTGCTTAGAGATTTAACAATCTTTAAAAAGTCTTTAATGAATCTCCTATAGAATCCAGCATGATGCCTTAAGAAACTTATAATTCCTTTAACATTGGTACGTGGTGGAAGTTTTGCTATCAATTCCACCTTGGCTCGATCAACCTAGATTCCCCTTTCTGAAATTTTGTGACCAAGGACAATTCCTTCTTTCTCAACCTTTATGGAATTTAATGCTGATTTTATGATGTAGAATAGTACTAGCTCACATGGTTGAGAGTACTTGATTGTTATGAAGGGACTTGGGTTTGAGTCCTACGTATGCCAATTGTTTATTATTTTGGTAATATACTTGATCATGATGAGTGATAATATAATCTTAGATTTATAGAAATTATCATGAAACATGAATTGGTTGAATTGGTTGTGCCTTTGCTTTGGGATTGGATGGTTGTGGGTTTGAACCTTGATTGATGTGAAATAAGGTTATTTTTGCCAAATTCTTTTTTGCATGAATGTGATGGGGCAGAAAATCCTAGCCTTCTAAAAGGGTGGGATGGGGTTGGAAAACCATCTTGAATGGCCATTGATTAACCATTAACCACATGTTTAATGTAAGTTTCGTTTTACACTTTATGACCATTAAAATAAAGGTTGTAGAGTGAGGATAAGCACACAACTAGCACTGAAAATAGAGAGTTGAAAGGAAAATTGGAAGCACATTGAAGAAGGAGATTAGAAGGAGTCAAGGAGCGGGTACGTTGCTAACACAAAGGACCAAGGTTTTGCAAATTGAGCAAGGAATTCAGGTTAAGGTAGTTGGACTAGGTTTAGTTGATCGAACCGAGCTTGAACCCAGTCTACTTCTTCTAATTGTGTTTCCATCAACACTCTAAGGGAAGGGATTTCTACTTCAAAAGGAAGAACCGCTTCCATCCCATATACCAATGAGAATGGAGTTGCCCCAGTTGGTGTTTTGACCGAAGTACGATATCCGTGCAAAGCAAAGGGGAGCATCTCATGCCAATCTTTGTAGGTAACCACCATCTTCTGTATGATTTTCTTGATATTCTTATTTGCAACCTCAACCGATCCATTCATTTTTGGGCGATAAGGGGAAGAATTATGATGTTGAATCTTGAAATCATCGCATAATTCTTTCATCAATTTATTGTTCAAATTGGTAGCATTATCGATAATAATCTTACTAGGAAGCATGATGAGTCATTATTTTCTTCCATTTCACTAGCCTTTGTGTACCCATTAGACAGTTGATTAGTGCTTAATTGTTCATCATTAGAGTGTTTTTCATCTGTTGGGCTTTGTTAGGCCACTGTTCCGAATTTGGACTAATTTCACATTATTTGGCCTAATTTTTGTTTTTAATTATTTTTAGGTATTTGGGTGAAGCAAATTTTGGAGCTTGGACATTAATATTTAGTGGAAAAGACTTGCCACATCATTGCCACATCATTTCCATGTCATTTCCATGTCAGCAAAGTCAATGGGTCAACATTTGAGGCCCAGAGTGGCATTTTTGTAAATCTGAGTGGCAGAGTGGCAGTTTTGTAATTATGAGTGGCAAGGGTGATATGACCACGCGAATTAGGTCTGCATGAGGAGGCCAGCCGCTCCATCATCTTTAACCTCTCTTCAAAACCTCCATTTTCGTTCTCCAAGCTTCCATGGACGCCCCCTTGCGGTTTTTCACGTTTTTGGCTCATTTTTACCGTTTTTATGCATATTTGACAGCACCCATTGAGGGTTTTAC
>Ga0214543_1007357_pt1 | contig 18973 bp, 9 predicted proteins | sample CNSS2metaG_FD_160094 | JGI IMG/M metagenome (GOLD analysis project Ga0214543, IMG submission 160094) | Root nodule microbial communities from cowpea collected in UCLA plant growth center, Los Angeles, California, USA - CNSS2 | ecosystem: Host-associated > Plants > Roots > Nodule | place: USA...
CTTCTTCTCCTCCTCCTCCTTCTTCTTCTCCTCCTCCTCCTCCTCCTCCTCCTCCTCCTCCTCCTCCTTTGAAGGTGAGCTTTGGGTGAGAAATTTCCCGCTCCTTTTACCGACAAATTTATTCGTCGATAAATTTGTCAATATAAAAAATTTAAATTATTGACGGATTTTAAGTTATGTAAGTACCAACGAATTTTACCGACGAAAAAATCTGTTGACAATACAAATTTGGGCGGAAAATTTCTCGCTTCTTTTACCGACCGATTAATCTGTCAATAAAAATATTTTAAATTATCGACAAATTTTACTGACAGAATAATCTGTCGGCAATACAAATTTTAGCGGTAAATTTCCCGTTCTTTTTACCGACAGATAAATCCATCGGTAAATTTTTCGGTAAAAAATATTTGAATTACCGACAGATTTTTCTGTCGACAAATGAAATCTGTTACTGACGAATTTTTTTGTCGGTAATTAAACTATAAAAATCCGTTGGTAAAATCCCTCAGTAATTCAAATTTACGGACTAAAACATATCCGTCGATAAAATTTTGTCGGTAATTTTAGTTTTTTTTTTGTACTGTATGGGCCAACACACCAAAAAAGCCCTACACAGCTAATAATCCAATAAGGCCCAAACATTAAGATTACAAAAAAAATACAAAAAGAGTTCTTATTCTACTATCCAAAGCTAATATGAGATATCTTTGAAGGTCTTGGACATGATTCCTTCAACTGCTATGAAATCCAAGTAACGGTCCAAGCCATGCCTCCATCATTGTCTCCGAGTTAGAAAAAAATTCAACCTCAAATTTTAGCGCTTTATTATCTACAACAAACACACAAACATCAGTGCAGAAAGCATGTAAACCCATAATAGTCTACGAAGAAACAAAAAAACAAAAACAATGCTATCTAAAATGAGATTGGAATCTTGGAAGAGGCCAATCTCTTATTATCAATATGCTTAGAGATTTTCCTTCAGGGTCAAAGACCAACTTGCAAAACACATCTAAGAGTTTTAACACAATTGCTTTATTGACAAGAAAACAACAAAGAACACTCAAATGAACCATAGAAGAGAGAAAAAGTCTTGGAATATGTTCACGACATGACAAATAAACCAACATAGTTTTAACAATAGGTTCATATTTGTCCAATCTTGTTTCTTCTTTTTCTATCATCTCTTTTTCATCACATTACTTATGCCATTGCTCCTTAATGTACTAGTCTTTCCTAGACATCAAGACAAAAAGAGATTGATTAATGAATTTTCCTAATGAAAATGCTAAATCATGATGTGCATGGGAACAACGGTTCAAAGTATTGTAATCCCCTTTTAAGGATTTCATCTCAATCGTGCATGTCAGGGGTGTGAGGAGAGACTCATTCACTTGTTTCTCCCTTTGTTTTTCTTCTTCCTTCTCTCGCTGATTGTTCTCTTTTCTTTCTTTCTCTTGTAGTTATGCGTCCTATTTGGCTCTCATCTCTGTCTTTACTCTTTCTCTTTGCTTTTTCTCTTCCTTTTGTTTGAGCTCTTGCTCTTTTGTTTCTTTGAGCTCTTGCTCTTTTTGCTCTTTTAGCTTTTTCTCTTGTCTTGCTTTTTCCCCCATTCGTTCTATGGTTCATACCCAACTTCATCTGAGACCCAAATTCACTCCAAATCTGAGACGATCCTACTTCATATTGTAATCAAAGCTTAGTTGTTCTCTTTCGAGTTCGTTTTAGATTTTTTCCATTTGTTTCAGGTTAAGGCCTGTATCAAGGCATGTTTCCTTACTCACTTGACATCATTCGTCCTTTCATGTGTGACTTCATGTACATGTCCTTTTTTGCACTTTTGCACTGGGAGACCCTAAAGAACTCATCCATGTTCAATGATGATGTGAGGATGTTCTTTGAAGTTTAATCATATTGAGCTCTTTTCCTTTTCTCTTTTGTCCATTTAGTTCAAGGCTTGTCCACCTGCCTATTTTCAGCAACATGCTTAGAAGTGTAAGGGTCATTCACAATTGCATCCCAAATCCCTTGGTCAATTAATCCATTAAAAATTTCATTATAATTTTCCAAAACTGAAAGTTAATACCAATAAACATAGGTTGCCTATGAATAAAAGCACCATTTGCAAAAGGAAGCTTATTTTTAGCCATTTCAGAAAGATTTAAGATCAAACATGAATAACTTTCAAGAACCTTGCTCTAGAAATCAATTGTAAGTAATGAAATGGTAGTTTAAGCCAAGAAGTGGGGGGTTGAATTGGCTATATAAAATTGTTTGAAAGATTAAAACTCCTTTTCTTTGAATCAATTAGACCACAAAATTAGAAAGCAAAAATTGCATGAACACTATATAACTACTTCTAATGGTTGGCATCGAATTCAACTGGGAAAAATTGTTGCACCGAAACAAGACCACCAATCAAGCGTCCAAACGTAATCTGATTCAGCCAGCACCTTAATTTCAATAATGCACATCATGAGTTTGTAGGTTCTGGGATCTTGTATCACGTTGGACTGGATCAATTTATTTCTTTTGATAACAAAATTGAATCCATGTGGAACCACCAAACAACCTACACAACAACAAAAGAACGTAGCACCACATTAGACAAATTTTTTCCATCGAACATGCCCTAACAAAACTAGTGATAACTGATGAGTCACTATTTTCCCTTATTCCATTACCTTTTTGTACCCATCTTAAGGGTTGTTTAGTGCTTAATTGTCTTTTGTTAGTGCATTTTCCTCAATTGGGCTTCACTAGGCCATTATTTTGAATTTTGAGTAATTTGGTATTAATTGGTCTAATTTTTGTTTCTAATTGTTTTTAGGTATTTTGTGGAGCAAATTTTGGAGCTTGGACATTAATCGTAAGATGAAGAGAGAGTTTCCACATCATTGCCACGTATGTGCCATGTCATTTAACGTCTCCACGTCATTGGGCCACCATTTTTAACCCATAGTGGCATTTTGTAATTCTGAGTGGCAGAATGATAGTTTTGTAATTATAAGCAACTGTGGTGATGTGACCATGTTTTTTTGAGGGTTTCCTTAGAGTAGAGCACACTCTCTTCTTCCCATTCAATTTTTGATGTTCTAAGAGCAACACCCATTTAGGGTTTTTCGTTTTGGATGATTTGAGACCATTGGAGCACCACCCAACTTAGCGTTTTCGTCCCCATCAATAAAAATGTGTGTTTGTTCACTCTTTCCCTACTCTTCTAATGCAATTTCGTATTTGTTTGAATTGTTTTTCGAATTCCATGTCTAGGTAAGCTTTTGGTATTGATTCCTTGAATAATTGAAATGAAACCATGAGCTTGTTGTTCTTTTTGAAATTTTGTTCTGGTTTGCCTTTCTTCAAGTTGCGTTTTCATGGTAAAAAATACGAAATTTATGGATGCTTAATCTTAATTTCATGTTTCTGCACCTAAAGCGACTTTTAATCATACTTAATGAGTGTGGGTCGTTCATGGTATGCTTAATATGTGGGTGTTAATTGCTTGAAGTATGCTTGGCTTAATGACATATGTAACTTGTGTTAATTATCGCTTAATTGATTAATTTCGGGTTTCATGGGAGCAAGTTCGATAGAACAATTAATTGTGTAATCTGTGATTGGTGAAATTTTAGTTGAATTAAGGAATCAATACGTTTTGAAATCTGTTTAATTAAGTTTTGCAATTACGTTTTGTTAATTTTGTGTTTAATACTGAATATGCCAAACCAACCCCCCCTTGTTGAATCTGGAACCTTTGAGTGAAAATAATGGTCACTTGGAGATGACCTTGGGTTAATTCCTGAGTACTGCATTTACATTGTTTTATTTGGTTGGGTACGACCTTAATCAATAACTGCCATCACTTCGAGCAACACACCCTGTTGTGTTCACCAATTTAGCGTTACATCCAACCACATCAATAAACATTATAGGTGTCAATCATCTGCAACTTCACCAATTGAAAACTAGACAAAATTCTTCACTGAGTGAATAACAAAAACACCTGGGCTGCATGGTTCAAACACAAACTAACCAAGGCAAATTGACTATAGCACTGACTTTAGACATGCTACTAACATAGACAAAGAAACCATCCAGTAAACCACACATCAAACGTGAACACAATACATACCACACTCACTCCATCTTAACGAGCCAACCAACAAAGAAAAGTGCAACCTACTTCAGTTGCATCCTTCAAGCTATTGAGAGACCAAACCACTTGAATCAACCTTTTGCAGTGGTTTGTGCTTGCAAGTCAAAAATTCATGGACGAATCAACACCCTTGCAAGTTGTGCACGAATGAGAACACAACACCTATGAATCAACATGCTAAAATATGCTAAAATACTGGGAAATTATGTAGAATGCAGAATTCATGAATCTCACTCAAACAACATGCTTTCTTACACAAGATTTGTTCCAAACAATATTTCTAACAAGATTACACTACTAGATTACATAAAAACACATGCTAACACAACAAAGATTGATTTGCTTGATTTTCTTCAGATTTTAATGTGAGCAAGATAAGGGAAAGAGAATTTGGCAATTGTTTTTATACGTGTTCACTCAATCATATAGCTATATCTAGTTTACCAAGACAACCTAAGCCTGGTTTCCACTATTTTAGAAAGTTTTACAAAACTCAAACCAAGATTACACTTTTGAACAATAGAAACATCAAGATTTTTGACTCAAACAAAAATCTCAACCACATCATTGTTAGAAACACACTTACAGACCTAGAATCACACCAAAAACACAACCAGAGGCACAAGAACTACAAAAGCTGATGGTGGCTCTCCCTAGCTAACCAAACTCGAGTTCTTCAAGCTCCAACCAAGCCAAAATGACTCTAAGATCAATCAAGATCTTTTATCTACCACTTTCAACTGTGTGATTCAGAGAAAGAGAGTTTTGCATAAATGAATTACTATTTTTCGCACTAAATTGATTTGTTCATATAATCTGTTGATTTCACTTGACTTAAGTGAAATCAATCGATTGTAAAAAATATCAACTCATTGAATACATTTATACCAGAAACTATATACAACAAGCCTTTTAATCTGTTGAAACCCATTTTAACAAATTAAAAAAGACGCACTAGGACTAACAAGACATCTAACCTATGTCATTTAGCCTACGAATATGGTACAACATGTAAACATCATATTCTACATTTTATTTGCAGATTTAACACAATAGAAACATGATCATCAAATGGATCTTCATCAATCTTCATCAACCACATGTGATCTCATTCTCTTTGTTTTATGAAATCCTTGCACCAAGGTTGCTTGTGCTAACACTATTCACATTGAAAAGAAAACCATAGAAAAAATAGCTCTAAACATTAGAAACTAGAAATCCTAAAAGTTGAAAAACTAAACTACAACGTAAAGTGAATGGAAATGCATAGAAATTAAGAGAATGAGAAGAATCAACCATAGTCCATGGCAAAGAATCAACCATAGCCCACCAATTACAGAACAACAAACCCCAAAAGCAAAAAGAAAAAAGAACATGAAAAATTCCCTTGACTATGGTTGTTGCCTCTTCTTCTAAACCAACTATGTGACCTAATTTTACCCTTTTTTACACCATTCAATATGTATCCTACAATACAAGTCTGAGTGGAATGAAAATAAAGCCTAAGAAATACAAACTTACCTCTATATAAAAGAAAAACTAAAACAGTGCTAGCAAGCTAATCCTTGTTAATGTCTTCGATTTTCAAAATTAAATTGTATCTTGTTTAAAGCTCCAAAAAATGTGTTTTACCACTCAAAATGCAACAAAAAAATAAGCAACTCAATTGGACACCTTTAGAGAAAGTTATGAGCAAAATAGTTTGCAAAGGTCAATGTTGAAATTTTGCCTTTTTAAGTTAACGGGAGCCATTAAATGGTGTTGAGCGATACCAAGTCAGGGAGCAATGTTAAAAAAACACTGAGTTATCAATAAATGGCACTAGAAAATGTTGTAACCGCCTTCAACTTCATAAGTATGGAACAACCTATTATGCGCTCTAGTAGATGATGCATGGATGAAAGTAGCAGACATTTGGTAGACGATGTGTGAATAAGAAGACTAGATGATGGGTGTGTAGATGAAGTAGTAGACGAGGGTTGTATAAAAGTAGAGCAAATGGTTTAGTGCAGATGGCTCTAGAAAGGGGGGATTGAATAAAGCCTGACTCCTTTGTCACACATAATCTGAAATAAAATAATAAAGAGATCATGCATAAAAAGAATTTTTATATTGGTTAACCCCTAAATCTTGGGCTTCGTCTAGTTCTCTCTCAACCATATTGCTTAAGAGAATCCACTACTCAAAACACTTGATTATAACGAGTACAATCTCTCAAAGAAATATAGCACAATTTTAGTTCACATGGTAAAACTTCACTAACTCAAGAATATTACTATGGCTAAGAACACAACCCAGTTGTATTTCTGACAAGAGTTTTTTTCTCTAAATTTGACTTTATTCTCTCATTATTATTTCAAACTTGCTCTTTATAATTCCTTTTCACATGAATATATATTGTAACACTTGTTCTTGTTTTCAAGATTACCTTGTCATGCTTTTAATAGTTGTTGAAATGATAATCATTCAAGAATTTGAATTTGATTAGCTTGATCATCATCTTTGTGATTTATTATTTATAAGGACTAACTTGATAAATTCTTTATTTTGATTATTCAAGTCTTTGAATTGCTCTCACTGAGGCTTTCAATTCTTTTCCCTCCTTTCTTGAATCAGAGAGAGAGCTTGAATTTTAATCCTTTGATTTTGTTCTTATCTCCAATGTTCAAATTTTCTACTAAAGGAAACTTGTGCAACATATTTTGAAATATCTCGTTAGTAATATAATATCTGCTAATGTCAATCAAGACCAAATTTAATTATCGGTAACATAAAATGTTTCCATATATGCAAATCAAATGACCATTTGATTTCAAAATATTTTTGCTTTAGAATATATTTATCAAAAGATAATTTTAAACGTTGTGACTTGATAAAACAAATTTACTATCAATAATTAGATTAACCATTTGAATTAATTTATTTTTACTTTCAAATAATATTAAAACTAAGTTAATATTAAAAGAGAAATAATAAGATAGAAATAACTTATCCATAATAGGATTAAGACATTTGAGAGCGTCTAACAAATGCAGCCATCTGGTAAGTTAAACTATAGGTTCTAGTGTTGTGTTTTTTCTTATCATTTGTTCTTATGCTTTTGTCTGATTAATACTCATCTGATTTGTTCATATTTCTTCTATCTGATTAGTATACCATATGATCCATGTATTTTAACATTGTATTTCATATTAATGATATACTTTGTATATCCTGTATCATATGATGTTTTGTAGTCATCAAAACACTTTCATCTACAATGGTTCGTTTGGTCTCAACAAAATGATGTGGTCACACATATCAGACAATGATAACGTAGTGTTATAGAGAATACATGAATAAGAAAGTTAGATGATACTTGAGTAAGGAAGGAAGGAAGGAAGGGAGAAGATACCTAGAATAACATGAAGTAGAAATTAGAAAGTAGTAAATAAGGTAGACAAGACAAATCAAGGGAATTAGAGTAGACGAGATATGTGTGGATGATAGGGAATAATTCGGTATGACGTAGAACATGATTGTCTTAGTATTATTTTATTATTTCTTCTTAACTCAATCTATTATTTTATTTTGTCTTAGTATTAACTCCACCTAAGGCTAAGTATCTTAAGCAACTTGCTTGAGAAGTTCCATTGATCAACAACTTTGATCAATAATGAATATCATCCTCTATAGGTTACACAAGTTTCAACCTCACCAGGTACACAAGTACAAACCTCTCCAAGCGACATCAAGTATAAAACTCTCCAAGTATCCTTCTCAATCTCCCCTTGAGATCAAGAACTGTCAATTACAACAATAAGCAAAGGACACTCTCTCAGCAGGAATATATAACAAAGCTCACAACTTACAACTTCACTCAATGACATTACATATATTACAAATTTACAACACTTTGTTCTTTTTCTTTTTTCTTTCTCATGTTCTTCTTGTGTGGCTCAACCTTCATTATATAGAGGTTGAATTACAACTCTTCATTTTAATCTTCTTGATATGTGTACCACACCTAACCGAACTCAATCAAATAAATAAAAAATACATCAAGGCAGCCAAATATTCAGCCTAGGCCTAGTAAATCTAACTCATACCGGACCTGGTTGACTTAACCATATAAATGATAAACCTCACGAGCATGCCAGAGACAACCCAAGTACACGACCTGGGCCGCCATGGTCTCGAATTTAAATGAACAAAGGCTAAAATAACAACAAAATGGCCAACACGGATAGTACACGGCCAAGGACGACATCTAATAAGCCAAGAAATAAACGGATCAGACCGCCCTCAAAGACTTAGTAAGATGGAGGTCCCCGCGTTCGATAGACCTTGAGGGGCCTGGGTTAGGGCCCAGGCCCACTCATAACCCAGGCTAGGGCCCAAACCAAGGCCCATCCCATTAGGCAAACGAAAATCATTAATACTCTATAAATACGCATGGACCCCACGAATTAAAGGTACGCATTCATTAATCATTGATTTGACTTTCTGAGAGCTTTAACTTACTTGAGCTTCGGAGACTCTTCTGCAGGTAACCCCTCCTGGGTTCAAGCTGACATGTATCAACCGGAGAGAGACCAACTGAAGAGATAACGGACTACATGGTAAGGTGACACTTGTGCCTAACTCATCTTATTTGTCCTCTGCAGGAACAATATGGAATGACTTAATCGATTCTTTAATTTGATTTTTCAGTTTGAATTTTCAAGGTTAGTTTGAATCAGCTGATGCTTTTCAAGATATCTTCTTTCCTTTTTTAGATTGAGCTCAGGCCTGATTTTGAATTTTTCTCTCTTTAATGTTAAGAAATTATCTTGTGATGGAAACTTTGTACAACTTGATTTTGCATTTGAATCGTTAAAGAAAGAATATCTTTTATTCAATCAAATAGTTCATTCATCACATATTTCTCAATATTAATTTCATATGAACGTTTAATTCAAAAACTTTATTCTTCCAAAGTGATAGTAGTTGTTGTAATTCATTTCATTGAATATTTATTTCAAACAATTGTATGAATATATTAATTTGCATGATTAATCAGAGATAAAAAACCTATTTTAGATCATCAAAGCACGCCATCAAGGTTTCAACATTAAATGTTGTATGATACTTAGGTCATCTAGTGACTTAAGTTGCTTTGGGTTGTTTAATACCCTTGTCGTATGATATTTAGTTCAGCAAATGAACTTAGTTGTATTAGGTTGTCTAACTCTTTGTTGTCTATTGCCTTAATCGTCTATCCTCTTAGTCATCTAACACAATGACTTAGGTTTCCTAGAGACTTGAGTTATCTAATCCTCTTAGTCATCTACTGTTAGACTTGTCTAATCCTTATACTCATTTAATGTTTTATATTTTGGCTTTGCATGTACCAGACCTTATTGCTTTCGTTGACATTTGATGTATAAGTATAAATATATTAACAATATGCAAGAAATACTACACATCATGTATTTTAATCTTCAAACAACATTGATCAATTTCTAATTCTCACTACTTCCATTAGACGGTCTCTCTTAGTTGTTTAATCACATTTTGACTTCTAACTAGAGACTTATTAGTCTGCTACAATGTTTTTGTATCATTAAAACCTTATTGAATCTTAGGGCTTGTCTACTTTAACATAATAGTAGCAAATTAGACAATGAACTTATGAAAGCAACAAACATAGTGGGATAAATGACTTTGTTAGGCATTAGAAAGGAAACGAATTGGTTTGACGAGTTGTGATAATAAAATAATAGACAAAAGACTTTACATTAGTGGTAGACGGGCTTTCTCTTTTGGTCGAGTTCTACTGTTATCACTCATTTAGGTACTCAACTCTATAAAATGGAATCTCCTAATTAGTCTACAAGCTTGGATAATCATTTTGAACCTCAAAAGAGTCACACGCAAACATGATCCACCCTCATGTATGTATATCACCATGAAGAAAGATTCAAAGCTTAACTTACTCACTTTAACTTCTACTTGGTTCAAAATAACCTATATCACCATAACTCTTATGATGCTTTTGTTAGTATTAGACGTTGAAAGATCCCACTAGATGAGCATGACAATTGGTAGTTTTTTATGATAACAAACTCTATAATGAAACAATAGAGTTAAGTTAATACGATAATGTTGCAATATAGCTAAGGATGATTAGAAAATAGACTTAGACAAGCATTAGAAATAGAAAAGGTTATACTTCATTAAGACTTAAATATACACCCATTAGACAACCCATGAAATGAAATGTTCTACATTATTTGTATATGCTTTTGTTCAACTAATGTGTGTTCAATGATTTTAAGAAAAATATAGCAAAAGCTCAATTAGTGCAAAGTAGATGATACGGAAGCAAACATAAAATAAAGTAAAGCTTAGAAGAGCTCATTTAGAAATCATAGGCTAGACCAAGCAACTAAGAATATTAGATAACCATGCCACTAGACGACTAAAATAGTGCAAACTCACTTCAACTCAATTAATGGATATGTTGAGCAAGCTAATCAAATCAAAGTGTTAGACTTATCAACACAAGCACACAAAGGAACTAGACGAGTATTTGGACTAGACGAGTTAAAGTTAACTCACGAACATGTATGTTGAATATCCCTATTAGATGAGTACTTCGATTAGATGACTCAAATGGAAGATTGAATATATGAGTAAAGTCTAAGTGTGTATCAGACGAGTATCATAACTAGTAGACAAATCAAGATCAAATAATTAGATGGCACGAAAAAGATTTAACAAATCACCAAGTGATACAAAGAACAAATATGAGCATTGAAAGTGATGATCAAATTAATTAAAAGAATACCAAATTATTTGATTAAGAATATTACGATGTAAGCATACAAGGCTCAACATTGATTAGATATATCATGATTAAAGATATGATTGACAATATAACTGAAGAATATCAAGGCTGATTGATTATCTGAATGAATAGATATATAAAGGAAATCCTCTCTAATTAAAGATTATGAATACTACTATATATTTATTAACCAATCACCAACAAGGAAAAGACTTTGTAGATTGTAGATTGTAAGATAATATATCCAAGAGATTAAAGCCACGACAATTTGAAGTTTGAAATTCAAATTTATAAATAGCTAAAAAGGAAAGAACTAATAATTAATAAGAAGCAATAAAATATTATTGTTATATGAATTACTTTCAGATGAACAAGATGAAGATATTTGAAGATATGAAGAATATGCTCAATTGAATATGCATCAATGGTTAAATGGCACAATATGACTATAGATACCAAGATCAAGATGAAAAAGACAAGAAAAATGCAAACTTATATTTTGTAGAGTGATATTGGTCTAAGTAGTCCACCTTTATAATCATCCCTTTATTTTTTATTTTTTCTTTTTATTTCTTCCACAACTTCATTAGATATAAGGATACTATCCATTAGTCCTCTTCCCTTTAAAATGTTGTTGATTGTAGATTGCAAATTGTAAGATAGTACTATCTTGTTTGCTAATACATTGGATATAATCTTATACATACACCTCACTAATGATATAGGCCTAAATTCATGAAGACCTATTGGGTTCACGTTTTTCAGAACTATGATTATGAATGAAGCATTACAACCCCACAGTATATGTCCAAATATTGGAAATAGTTAATTTCTTGAATAACATCGTTCTTAATTGTCTCCCAATTGTTTTTAATGAAGTGAAAGTTGAACCCATCGGGTCCAAGGCTCTTTGAAGTTCCACATTGGTTAATAACTTCCTTTATTTCCAAGTCCTTAATGTTACTAATCAAGTTCCTATTGTCTTCATCTATTAAGGATGGAAATACAATATTATCAAGCTTAATTTTGGTCTTACTTATGTCCATAAACCTGTTTTCCAAAAATTCTTTGACTTTTCCTTTGACTTGACTTGGATTTTCAGACTAACTACCATTCAATTCTAGCCCTTTTACTTCATTCCTAATTCTCCTCCATCTAATCCTTGAGTGATAGTATTTAGAGTTACTATATCCCTACTCTAGCTAGTTGACCCTAACCTTCCACCTAAGAATAGAAGTTTCTTTTTTATCTATCAACTTAAGTTCACTAAAGAGTTTTATGAGCTCTATTACCCTTTCATCCTCTCCCCTATCCAATTCAATAATCTTCTTGATAATTTTGTGTCTCTTTATTTTTTATTTTTTTGCCATATACCTTTCTATTCCATAACTTTAGATCTTTTTGTTAACCTTTCCAATTTTTCTTTCATCGTTACTTGTAACTGCATGAGAATGCCACATTGTTTTCACTATATCATTAAAAACTTTCTTTGTATTCCATGCATTCATCACCCTATTGTATCTCCTTTTTTTTTACGTTAGTCATCTCCACTAGTTTAGGTATATTGCTTTCAAGTTTGTTCTTGCTAGATTCACCCACCCAAAACCTCCTATATTTTGCGAACTCAAATAGGTCAATAACTGTGTGATTAATTAAGGTCATCTTATTGTCATCCCTACCATTAGTGTCTTCATTTTTTCCTAATTTTTGGGTGTAAGTTGTATTAGCTTCTTTTTTACCTTCACACTTGTTGTCCTCATTCATTGATTATGTGTTGTGTACGCCCTAATCGAAATCTTGTAGTTCGCCCATGCCTCCCTCCACAATCTTCACATTTTCCTTGTTACCATTGTTTTATGTTTGCCTCCATCTGTCTTCGTTGAGCCCTAACGTCGTTTCAAATTGAATGTTTGTGTTTATCTCCCCTACATTGCAAGCTTATAGTGCTAAAAGGTTGGACTAAGTCATTTTGCTATAACCCATTCTCTGGTACTTTAAGTTGGGTCTATGTTGTGACCTAGTTGAGGGTCTGTAAATTTGACGAGAAAGTGCACTGGGTCTATTGCAGCATAACAAGGTTGTATCCATATGAATCTTGTCTAACGAAGTAGTAATCTATAATTTTTTCAAGTTTGGGATAACACAATGATAAATGTTTGACAATTTTAAATATAACTTTTAATAATAATAATAATAATAATAATAATAATAATAACATAAGTGATGCTAATAAGGCGTTAGGATTGAACTTGGTTTCCTTAACTCAACTGCACTGCCCTTGATTCTTTATAAGTTATGTTACTTATATTAGTGTTCCTGGAAGTAGGCTTACTTGTAATTCTAACCTCATGTTTGAGCGTTAAAACCTAACGATGTCAGACGCAGGATGTCCCCATCTAGGTGGAGGAACCCTTACACTAAGAATAAGACTCTTCAAACTAACTAAAGTCGCATATCCATGTCTGGTATATGTCAAGCATTAGGAAATTTGATTGGATCTAAACACTAGACCAAATATCACTACGATCGAGGTCGTACCCAACAAAATAAAACATTTAAATGCAGTACTCAGGAATTAACCCAAGGTCATCATCTAGTGACCATTATTTTCGATCAAAGGTTCCAGATTCAACAAAAGAGGGGTGTGGTTGGTGTGGCCATTTTAGAAATTCAACACAAGAATAAAACGTAATTGAAAATTTGATTAAACAGTAGCAAAAATGACATTGATTCTTTGATTTGAATGAAAGTTCACTAATCCTAGATTACAAACTAAATTGGTTTTGTTGGCCCTTATGAAACTCGCAATTAAACAACTAAGCGAAGGTTAACCACGAGTTCAATATGAAATTAAGTAGTGCACACGATCATGAATCTATCACAACTCATTAAGAATGAACACAATCCAACGAAAACGAATTACCACCCTGAAAATTAAGCATAAACATATTGGTTTCTTCAATTAAAGCACAAACGCAAATCCAAAATGAAGAAATAACAAAACCCAATCGAACAAAACACTAATCTCAAGGTTTCATTTCATTCTCTACAAGGAATCAATGAATACAAAATTAGTTGCCCATGGAATTCGAATCAACACTCAAACCAAAACTGAAATGCATCATTAAGAGGAAGAAAAGAAGATAGAAAACGCAAATTAAAAGAAGGAATGTGCAGAAAAAGTTACTATAAGCTCCAATGTGTGGAAGAACAAGAAAAAGCATAAACCCTAACAATGGGTGCTCTCCAAAACATAAATTCAGATTGGCGAAAAAGAGAGGTCTCCAAAACCCTACTAAAACCCTCTAAAACGTGTTCCCTTGAATTATGCCACTCATATTCAAAAAAATGCCACTCAGGGCTACAAAATTACAAAAATGCCACACTGAGACCAAAATGTTGACCCAATGATGTGGACATGTTAATTGACATGGCAGAAACGTGTCAATGATGTGAAAAATACGTGGTGTAACATCCTAGCCGAATATTACTAATTTAGAATTAAAATAATAGAAATATTAATCAACAACATTTATTAATAAAATACTTTCCCAAAAATGCGAGAAAAATTAAAACTTTAGTATATAAGCACCAAAAGATAAAATTCAAAAATACGTTCAACTCTTACAAATATAAAACGATTCATAGTACTGATTAAAAAAATAATCCATAAAAATATTTCCATGTAAAAACTCCTTTGTTGTCCCGACTCCAGCTCTAAGTATCCACGTGGTCACTTGCATCAACATCTGCTCACATGTAACGAGTTACATGATCATTGCCAAACACATATAGATAGGGTGAGTTCAAATAAAAAGAAATACCATACACGATAACTTAATAATTTAAAACCCATAACTCTAATGACACCCCACCCGTCAAACCCAACATTCACATCTTCCCCTAGACATCTCTTGATTCTTCACTCTTTAATGATTACATTGATCCATCCTTGCTGCCACGAGTGTCTACTCGCCCCTCCGACTACAGGCCACCACCTACAGTCCACACGTGGGAATAATCTTGTCATGGCCACAATCCATAACACCAAGTGGAGTTTCCCAATATGAATCGTAGTCCGTATTTGTCCCAAGAATACCAAACTCGTCGGATATCACCGAGGAGGGCAATTTTCTGGAACCCATTCGTACGAGCCACGATCTCGCACACTCTAGTAGACTTCCAAAACAACCAGACTACAACCTCGAGTGGCCACGTGTTACCCCAATACAAGTTACACTCATAAGTAGGCTCCCAAAGCATCCCATCAAAACCTCCATCCAAAACTATGTAGAATCCTCCTCACAGTCCAATTCAGCACCTGGAACTGCTTGGCACCTCGATCGCATCGCTTGGCGAAAAGTGGTTCCAGACTGCCTGGCAGGACACTTGGCGCTGTCGAGTGCCAACCCACTAGACTTTGGTCCAGACATAGTTCTACAACACACCACCTGGAGATACCACTTACGTTGCCAAGCACCAACTCTCGGATTCTGCTCTAGAGTTCACTCTGTGGCTTATCTCCTAGTGGTTTACACTGTTCCGCCAGACACCGCACCAGTAACTAGTAATTTACTAGTTTTCGGCACTCTAGAATACATTCCAATGAACCTATTTACATAAGACACTCAATTCATGCAAAACATGCATCCATGACAAGTAAATACATTTTCATATCATTAACTTGAACTCAAGTACAGAATATCACATGATCATACATAAAACATAATCATATCCTTGCTTTCATACATCCTGGAGAATCACAATAAATTCACATAAAACCATCAAAACAAAGTGTTATATCCAACACATAATCCTGGATAGCCAAACAATATACAAACCGGGAAGAACACATAACCATTGTTCCAAAATATCGCACGGACAATAAAATAGTAATAATGATAATAATAAAAACAATAACAACATCAATAATAATAATAATAATAATAAAATAAAACAATAAAAATAATAATAATGAAAATAATAATAAAATAAAATTAAACAATAATAATATTAATAAGACAAATAATAATAATAAAATAAAAAGTAATAACATAATAAAATCACAAATAAAATAAAACAATGATAGTAATAACAATAATAATAAAATAATAGTAAAATAAAATAAAATAATTATAATATAATAATAATAATAATAATAATTATTATTATTATAATAATAAAATAAAATAAAAACAATAAAAATAATAAGAATAATAATAATAATAATAGAAATAATAATAATAATAATAGTTATAATTATAATTATAATAATAAAATAACAATAATAATAATAAAAATAATAACAATAAGAATAATAATAAAGTAATAGTGATAATAAAAAATAATAATGATAAAAATAAATAATAATATAAACAATGATAATAATAATAGTAAAATAAAATAATAATAATAATAGTAATAATAATAATAATAATAGTAAAATAAAATAAAATAATAATAATAATAATAATAATAATAATAATAATATTAAGTGTGTTGTATTTAGAAGAAAAATTCTAAACATCTCGTCAAGCAAAAAAAAATATCATAATAATCATAGTAGTGATTGGATTACATAGAGAACTCAATACAACGGAAACCACAAGCACACATATACTCTCTAAAAGAATTTGGTTTAGGAGAAGGCTTTCATGCATTAATATATATCGCAATTGCATATAATATCATTAAAACAGGAAATGGCAACTCCTCTAACTTGGTTTCCTTGCTCAAGCTTGCACAATTCGGGTGTTGTTTTGGTTCCACATAGAATTCCCCTATCGCCTCCCTTCAAGCACACGTACCAACGCTCCTTAGACTCGTCTAGGCATCCAGAACACACTCTCCAAAGTTCTCACCCTATGGAAGTCTTAAAACCCACTCTTTTCCTCTCACCAATGCTCATTACTACAACTTAATTAGGCTTAATGTTGGTAAAACGAAAATTACATTAAACTAAACTTAATTGACATTCAATGGCTATTCCATGAAAGTTTTCTTAGTCTTCCTAGCTACCCTTTGACGGCTAGGGTTTATCTGGCCCTTTAGCTTCATGCCAAAAAGAATTTTGGCAAAAAGGAAGATTAATTCATGTGTATCAAGGTTCAAACACACAACCATGCAAATTTCAATTCAATGCACAACCATTCAACCAATTCATGTTTCATGATAATTCTTATAATTCTAGGATTATATTATCACTCATCATGATCAAGCATATTACGATTAAAATAATAGCGATTAAAATAACTCACAAATGGAATTCACAAGACTCAAACTCAAGTCCTCCCAACCCGAATCAAGTACTTTATACCACTTAAGCAAGTAATATTCCACATCATACAAGCTAGCACTAATTGTCATAAAGGCTCCCACTACCCGCATTTATTAATTAATTATTTAATTAATTAATTAAATTTATCGGGTCTTACACGTGGCAACTCTCTCTTCACCTTATGATTAGAATAATTTCCTAATGAAGCCCAATTGATGAAAATGCACTAAAAATAGACTATTGCAAACATCCATAAAGATGAACACAAAAAGGCAATGAAATAGGAAAAATAATGACTCATCACTCTGCATCTAGTGCTGATGAGGTATGATGATTGATCAAGTCATCAAATTAGTGAAAACAAATCAAATAACTAACACGTAATCAAGTGCAACAGAAAGAGTTTAGACAAGTTAAATCCAATCCCAAATAGGAAGAAGTCAACTACTCATAATGATTTTTACAATAAGTGTAAGGTGTCACTACCTTCCTTCCACGATTATCTTCTAAGGATATTACAATAAAGGTCTATGAACTTATAACTAAACTACTATATTAGTTCCTAAAACCAGCATACAAATAACAAATTCATGTGCTATTTTATAGAAAAATAGTGTGTGGCTTTAGCTTCAGCTTTGGAGCTTGAGCCGTAGAGGTTTCATTCTAGATCTTTCCAAACCGCCTTTCTTAGGGCTTAAGCTGCACATTTTGGGCTTGGGCTATTCCAAATCTTTCCTCCTCATGTGGCGCACAACACCATTTCTAGCACTTAACCGCATCAATCACAATTTCCTTCATTTTACATGTAAAAACAACACAAATACTTTAAATGCAACTTTTTACTACTTTTTCTACCCTCATTATGTATTTTAATGCAAAAGGAGTTGTTTTAGTGATTTTTACATTCAATTTATGCACGATAAGTGTATAAATGATATGCAATTTTACTACTACTTGATGTTAGTTTTGAAATGGTTGAAAAGCCAAGAAGGGGGGGTTGAATTGGCTAGTTAAAAATTTAGGCTATCTTTGCAAGCTAAAAACCACCTTTAATCGAATCAAATAGATCACCAAGTTAGGATGCAAACAGTACTGAACTACACACTTTCAATTGATCAAAAATAGAGTTAACAGATTGATTTTACTAAACAGATTCTGTTCTGGTATAATCAATCGATTGAAATTGAAAAATAGTCAACTGAAATACTGGAAAAAATTCAGAAATGCGAATTTGAATTTTAAACCAGAAACAATGCTCAAGAATGATCAAGATCAGTTCCAAATGATTATACAAACATGCTCAATGCTTCAGATGCTATGAAAACATGCAAGAACATGAAAAAAATGATTAAAGCATAAGTTCTTGAAACTTTAAAATGAAAATGCAAGAGAGAAAGATTAGAGAAGAGAGGACACCACGAAGTTTTATACTAGTTCACTCAAACCTAAGCTACATCCAGTTTGTCAAGGCAACATTAGCTTGACTTTGCACTATTTCAAAAGTTTTACAAAGTATCCACCCTTACACTTCCAAAATATGCAAAAACACCACAAAAGACTCTTGAATCACACAAGAATCACACCAACACAACAAGAACCCTCTTGCAAACCTGGAAAACCACCAGGCACACACACAAAGCTTGAGAAAGATCAAACCTTAGTGGTAGCACAACCTAGCCTACCACAAACCACTTTCTCCAAGCTTCAAACCAAGCCACAAGCTCCAAGA
>Ga0214543_1007364_pt1 | contig 18959 bp, 8 predicted proteins | sample CNSS2metaG_FD_160094 | JGI IMG/M metagenome (GOLD analysis project Ga0214543, IMG submission 160094) | Root nodule microbial communities from cowpea collected in UCLA plant growth center, Los Angeles, California, USA - CNSS2 | ecosystem: Host-associated > Plants > Roots > Nodule | place: USA...
AAAAAAATAAAAATATATATATTAATTTTTTATATATATATATATATATATATATATATATATATATATATATATATATATATATATATATATATATATATATATTGTTTGTTTGTTTTTCTCTTCTAATAAATTCGTGCTAAGCATCATGAGGTTTTTTTCCGATGATTCAAATATTTATATTATTATAATACGGTAGTTACAAGTGTATATTTAATAATAATTGTTAAACTATTAGCTTATTTTAAAGTAAAAGCAATTTTCAATAAAAAAAACTAAAAAATCTAAACGCCAAATTTACTAAAAAATATTTATTGGTGTCGTAAATTAAAAAATTGAACACATTTTAATACATGTGAGTGGTTCTGATTTTATTTTTTTATGAAATATTCTTAATTTTTTATTCTAAAATTGAAAAGTGACACTTTTAATCTTTATTATAATATGACATTAAATAACTAATCACGTATTAAATACAAGATGTTAACTTACCATTCTAAACAAAACTGTCATCTAAAACTAAAACCAACTAACTATTTAAAAATTAAAAACATCTTTAAGATAAATAAATTAATGAAAGAATCTAGGGAGAGGATTTCTTGATTGAATAAATAGTTTTCTTTATAAGTTTTTAAGAATATTTTTGAATTATATTTAGAAAAATATAAAGTCTAAATGAATGAATTTTCATTCATTTGAATTGACTTAAATTTTTAAAAATTTAAAAATCCAACTAAAACGGTTAGTTTGATTCAAATTAATTAAATTTAGTCATATGAAATAGAAAAATACTTTGAAAAGGAAAAAAAAATACATAATTTTATTTAAAAATCTATACAATTCTATCATTTTGTTTGGATCTTGTGAGAACCTAGAAAATAATTAAGAGTAGTAGTAGGTTTTAAGAGATGACATTCAAATTATTTTATTATTTAAAAATTCAAATTATAAATGAAATTTTCTTTTCATCAAGTTTCATCTTATAAGAATCACCGTTTCGTCGAAACTTTTTTCTAAACCCATTCTTTGTCTTCTCTCTAGATCTCTATTTATAGCCCCTGTGAGACAAGGGTGGAAGTGACATGTGCGTAATCTTTGAGTCTACTCAATCACATGTCTTCTACAAGTAGAATAAAATGTCTAAGTCTTGAGAGCTAATGGACTATGATTTCATGTGTATGTTAGGGAGTGCAAGTTTTGTACGAATATTTGATTCGTTTGTATATGTTTAGATGGTTATGATAATGTGAAATTTACTATTGTTATGAGAAAACTTATAATTTCAATTATATGTTATAATTACACTAGCGTATCCTATCCTTTATTGTTTTGTGGTTTGTTTACTTACTATGATTATATCATGGAAGAGTGTGTGAAATAATAAGATTGTTGATAGTTTTAAGTTGTTGATTAGGTATATAATTTTTGTATTATATAATTTAGTGAAATTAACTTGGTTCATAATTAGTCACCTAATGTCACTAATTTAATTCCTCCGTAATTAAGAAAATAACTATAAATCATCTTAAATAAAAGTGAGAGTTGTAAAATTATTTTCTGAAATTCGTTTATCAAAGAAAATAATAGGTAACGGGCCTTTATCTTGTACTCCAATTCTTGTGTAGCAATTTCAAATGATTTTAATTAGGAAAATATCCTTGTGAGATAATTGTGAAACACATAAAAAAACATAATGAAGGTTTAAAGATAAAGTTCTTAAATGATTTATGATGTTCCACGTAAGACTTCCCTCTTTGGAGGGTACAACATATTTTGTTACTTCCTTATAATTATAGAACAACAAAACAACTTTTTGGTATATTGGTACATATTGGTGGAACTACCTAAGTGAATATTTAACATACTCTTTGAACTCCTTCTAGAATAATCTACCTCAAGTATAAAAATTGTTCCTTTATATCTAATCACTCCTTTAGGATCTTGTTCAAACTCTACTTTTTTTTCTTTTCAACTCTAATCTTTAACTTTTTCACTTGGTATTTGAAGCATACAAAATCATAGACTATTTGGTTTAACTTTCATACATAAATTCAAGTACTTAAATTTCTCTTTTTAGTCCTTTGACCATCACCGTAGAAAATGTAATGATTGATGAATTAAAGCTTCAACTAAATATTTGTTTTAGTAAATGGTAATATAAATCAAAATCATAATTTAAAAAAAAATCTAGCCTTCTTCATTATTTTAAGTTTAATTTATTCTGGTTGAACAAATCATTAAACACTTCTAAAACTAATGTTTCATATTTTTAAAACTTCAAAAATTACAACTAAATTCAAATTATGAGTTGGATAATTGACTTTAAATTGTCTAAGTTGTCATAAAGAATAAGTCAATACATTTAGCACTCATCCTAAATCTTGTCTAAATACATCACAAAAACTTCAAAATTATTGGTGGGATTAGGTAATACGGGTGAGATTAAGTAATACTAACACAATGGTTGTAGGTTAAGAGAGTAGGATGAAAGTAATTGTATTCAACTTTTTCTATTAACAAAAATTAACAACTAAAATTTATGGATAAAAGAAAAAACTAACACAATCATTTTCATCTTCAGAAAATTAGCCTCACTATCTTTTGTCCAAATGAGTTTGACTTTTATGAGTTAGCTCAGTCAATGGCAATGCCAACTTAAAGGTGCGAGGATAACATGGGATGTACAACTATTAAAGGACACGATTGATCATAATAATTTCCACGATAAAATAGTTTAATTTGATTGTAAAAACGACTTTACATCTATCAATGCATTTATTTCTTGGGAATATTATTAGAAAACGAAAATCAATATTTAGCTATTATATTTTTTAATTCCAAATATTCTAAATTATAACAGAATTATCAATCCATTATTGAACTTTAACATAAAAAAATAATAATTCTTCACTTTTCTCCTTAAAACATATCTTTAATGTCTAAGCTTTAAATTTTATTTTTTTTTAACAGTTCACAGTACCAAAACAATAAATCTAAAGATAAAATGCGTTGTCTATGTAAAATTTTAAACTTAAATTTAATATATTTTCCAAAAGAAAGTTACAATATCCTTTTCTTCTAGAATTAAAACACCTTTAAATCATGTTAATAATAAGGTTAAAAGAAAACTTGATAGATACGACAAAATTTATCTCCTAAATTTTATAATCGATTAGATTTAAAACGGTTATTTCTAATTTTTCATATCGTTATTATTAGTAATAAAGGCCTAAAAAATATGAATAAATTTTAGTGAGATAAAAGTAATAGGGAAAATTTTGAGGAGAGCTAATCACAAGGGTTGCCTTCCTCCACATCATCATTTTTCTTCCTACATCGTAGCACTTCCCGAATTTATTTTTCGGAGTACAAAACCAGTTCCGGAAATCTTTTTCCGAACAGCAATCACCCATTTTTGTATTTTTGTTACGGATTTTCCGGTAGATATTTTGATGGATGGACGAAGAAATGTGATAGGGTGCAGGATGCAACACCCATCAAACTATATGTTTTAAAAATTTGATAGACTGTAACAAGGTTTAAGCCCAAATTTCAGGATTAAAAACAAGATTTAGTACTTAATATTCTAAAAAAGAGAAGAGCAAATTTTGGGGGTTAGATTCTACAGAAATAATCATGGCTGACCACAGAGGATTGACTTGAAGTTGAAAGTTGAAGGTAGTTTCCGCGTCAAAATTATATTTGAATCTCAAAAAGGTTTTATACACAAATGCCGCATCAGCACCAAAAAATTGGCAAGAAATTCAAGCTATGAATCAAGAGCCTAATCAAAAGATCGCTTTGTCATTATTATCAACTCTCTAAGAGAACAAAGGCACAAGTTCTGAAATTTACAGTGAACTGAGACATCCTTGTCAGGGTCCATATGAACTAGTACACCATCTCTGAAAACAAATTTAAGATCATTCAGTGCCCTATCTTCAATTGCAGTTGCATCTTCTATTTCGCTTGCAGAGTGAGAAATACATTCGGCAGGCACAACATCCTTGCCTTGGTTTTCAGCATCACACGTTCTCGGGTTCAAACAATCAAGAGATGTTCCATGATTTTCATGCCTTGAGGTTTTATTTGATGAAGCAGTGAAATCTTCAGCCACAAAGCTTTTTCTAACTGCTGAAATAAGATCCACAGACAATGTTTCAACAGCATCATGGACATCTTCTACACTCCACTGGTCACCGTTCATCCCCCACTCTGTAAGAAGCATTTTCTTTGTCAATTGATGGAGACTGTGGAGACATGCAGGGCAACATTGATACAAGCAAATAACCCCCGAATCATCAGGAACACTACCATTGCTTGAAGAGACATCATTGTCTGTAACATTCTCAGGTTTATCAGATTTTACATCACTTAATGTTGCACTAATGTCTTGCGAGGATGAGAACACAATAAGTGGCTGATCAGAGACGACACGGTTACCAATCTCAATATTCCGTGTCTCTGGTTCCAAAGCAGTGTGATCTCCATTTTCAGAAAGAACCACAGTTTGAGTGCCCATGGATTTGCCGAAGTTATTTGAAGTCCCTAGTTTTTCACGCACCTCTTCATTATTTCTAGCCGTTAGAGATTCACGTTGTACTAATAGTGTTCCATTCTCCTGACTTGTAGCTGGATAAAGTGGTTGGTTTGCAGTCATAGCAGCACCAGCAGAGTTGTTGATATGCTTTTCAGAAAAATAATGGTTCTGTAGAGATCCTTCAGAACTAGCATTTCCATCATCACAATCAATATCTAAATTACCATTTTGGTTATTAGATGCAATACATCCCACCATTTCAGCAGGAATTTCGTTATGACTTTCCTCCAACGTCTTCAAATCATGATCATCTCCAGCAGCAGAAAAATGGCAGTCCTCACCTTCTATTTTGTGATTTTCACTAATGAGATGACTGTTGTTTAACGACCCACCACTTGCTGGTGTAACCTTTGTTGTATGCTCATGGGAATCCTGCTCCAGACTAAAATGGAAGGAATTATTAGAGACCAAGACACTCAAAATGATGACATGGAAAAACAGTAATACCTTACCAACCACGCATAGTAAAGGAAAAGCAGAAATACCTTAGCAATGAGTAAGCCCAGTTGTTGACCATGTCTTCTAAATAAGCCACTTGAGATAAAATACGAAAATATTGATATCTATCTTTCCCAGCTTGAATTTTGGTATTGATTTTCTCAATTAAGACCTCAAGAACCTTCCTTACATCCAGGGAAACTTCCCTAACTGATCTATAAACACCTCTGTAAGCTGATAAACCAACAGCAATCAAGCCTCTGACTAGACCAGATGCTTCTCTGCTTTTAATGCTACCAGAATTACAAGAAACTACAACCTTGTCGTGTGAATTATTAGGACGAATTATACAAGAATTGAAAGGCCAGCCCCTCCAAGGTCCACTTACATCAACACAAGGACCTTCTTTGAGTTTTGAAGTGACCCAACAAAGTTCAGCGAAGTGAGGGTATAAGAGAATTTGATAACCAAGTGTAGATATTGCCAACAACAGGGTTGACTTTCCCTTTAGTGACTTGCTGGTTGGTGTTGGTGAAACTTTCGTAAAGGACTCAAGTTGGATTTCACTCTTTTTATCATTGGCTGATCCATCTTTTCTTTGACATACCTTTTCTTTACAAATTTCTATTGATTCACAGGTTCTGTGGCGCTTTTGGCTACCCGTATGAACATGAGATCTCTGATGAATCAATTGAACCAGCTGCTTAACTACATTTCTCAAAAGCTCAAGTGCAGATAAATTAATCACCATGTCATGGTCAAAATTCCCATCAATCTGCACAGAGAAACGAGGAACAGTATGCTCCAATGGAGTTGACTGGTTGTCTTTAGATTGATAACTCTTGAAGAATTCTCTTACTTTGCAAGGAAGTTCTTTATAGGGAACTTCCGAAGTAGCCTGTAATATATGAAAAACAAAATATAAGGATCTGCTAAACAATACAAAATATTATAAATGTCAAGCTAATAGTATCATTTTGCCTGACAGTGTTGTTGGACAAATATTTGTATATGAATATTAAAAGCCACAAGAATTACTTAATATGACTATGACTATATACTAAAACATTCTAAACTGACAATTAAGAAATAGCACCCTAACATAAATCAACATTTAACTTCAAAAGAAGGAGCAAAAACCTAGCACCAATTGCGTAGAGATTTTTAATATTAAAAGCAAGAAAAAAATCATACCACAATCATCAAGGATGTGGATACACCAATGGATTCCACCTGCTCAACAAATGACATCCAAGCAAATGAAGCCTTTGTGATGGCTTGGCCATTGGCCATCTCAGTTGAGTTTTTCTCAGTATTGATCTCTCTTTCCTTCTCAACAACTTGGTTTGGTGAGAAGTAAGACTTACCTGTCTTTAAACACGAATCAGTCCTCTCAGAGACTTGAAAATGTTTCTCCAGAGCCCATAAATCAATTTTTGGCAAGAATACTACGCAAGATTGCCTGCTAGCACATTTCACTGCCACATAGAAATTAATTGTGAGTATCAGAACCAGAAGTGCTACAATTATGAAACATATGAGAACCAGTATTTTTGTATAGACCAAACAAATTCAATTCCTCTCACACATGGCATCTTTCAGTGGATAGAATAAAAAATGCATAATCTTGTAAGCCTAAGGCTGTTGGCAACATCTTATTTGATATCCAAAGCTATCATTAATAATACTTAGCCAACAGTGATACCAAAAGTACAGAAATCAACAAAACTATAAAAAAGAGACATACTTAATATTTGTGCAATCCCCTGCACCACTTCTCCATGCCCTTCTTGTAAAATAGTTGCCATATCAATCTTCTGTATTTCAATATTTCCAATAAAGCAGTGAAGAAGACAAGAAGCAAGATGTCTCTGGCCAGATCGAGGATTTCCAGAAATTAGTATCCGAAATCCTGATTTGTTGGTCAATGCAAATAAACCACTACGCATGCCAAGATGGTTCCTTGAGGAGGATTCTAGCCTCAAGTTGCTATCATTAGTATCATCTGCAGTATCATTAGAACCGATAATGCCATCAACCTCAGATAAAATACCAGAACAAGTAAGATTTCTCTTTAACTCATGAACAGAGTTGTACTCGTGAAGAAATTCATCCATATGCAACCACCAGCGATCAAAAGGCTTTTTATTTTTGTCCAGTGCAGAAATCGTAGCATCCTTTATCACAGTTACAGCTTTTGATATGGGAAGTGGTAAGCATAGACGTTCATCAAGATGTAGAGATACAAGAAGAGTGCATAATGGCTGCAATAAACAAGGAGTAAGTTGGATTGGAAGAGGGGAGCATACTACATCATTGGCAGCATTTCCAGCATCTCTTCGGGAGCAGGGTAGTGGGGAAGAAAAAACAGCCTCTAACCAGTCCCTCTCCTCCACTGCAAAGGATGGAATAGGAATTGGCTTAGAACCAGAATGTTTTTCTTCGGCAGCTAAAGTCAAGACTTCTTGCAATGGAAAATTCCTCTTCAACGCATTAATAGCTGCTTGGGTACAAAGAGCCTGGAGATCAGCACCTGCAAAGCCTGGTGTTTTTCTTGCAATCCACTCAAGCAAGGATCCGGTAATTGGTTTTGGCCACTTTTGGGTGTGAAGTGAGAGAATGGAAGCTCTGTCCTTAATTGATGGTAATGGAAAATAAATTTCCCGATCAAACCTACCAGGGCGTCTAAGGGCTGGGTCAACAGCTTCAGGACGGTTTGTCGCACCTATGACCACAACTGAACCCCTAGATTTCAGACCATCCATAAGAGCAAGCAATGTTGACACAACAGAACTATGTGTCTGGTCTTGCTGCCTAGTGCGGACGGGTGCTAGACCATCTATTTCATCAAAGAATATTATAGATGGTTGACATTTCTCAGCAACCTGAAACAATAGTCTTAGTTGACGCTCGGCATCGCCAACATATTTTCCCAAGCAATCTGCACCTTTCCGGGCAAAATATGCAATTCGTTTATCACCACGGGCACATGCACCTATCAATGCACGGACAACTAAGGTTTTCCCTGTTCCAGGATGCCCATGCAAAAGAACACCTCTTGGTGGTGTAAGCCCTAAATTATCAAATAGCTCGGGATATAACAGAGGTAAAATGACAACTTCTTTCATACAACCGATGACATCTTTGAGCCCAGCAACAGATTCCCAACCCTGAAATGAATTTTCACAGGCAGAGTCTGAACCCCCAATGTACACTGGGGCTATTCTCAATAAATCACGATGAAGCCTCTTGTTCTCACGTTTCAAAAATTCTTCATCCTCTCCACAATTTTCCAGCCATCTCTCTTCATCTCCAATATCTTTTCTACAAGCTTCATTTGATCGTTTCCTTATCTCCCACATCATTTTCCTAGCCTTCAACTTCTTTATCCGGGCTAAATATTTACTACCACGAGGTTGGAAGAGATGCCGATGATCAGTGCAGGCAATGAGAAACTTACGATGATCAAAGATGCAACCACTAGCTCTGGCACAAGGCTGCAAAACCCAGACAGAATGTTAATTCTGATAATTGTTACAAAAGAATTTTTTTTCTTGCTTGTAGTAACAAAATAAAGGGAGTTCAAAATATTTCAATTGTTCTTAACAAGAGGACTCGTAACCAACCAAGTGATAAGTTCTTGGACAACGATCAACACGACAACCAGTGGTGGCCCCTCGCCTCCCACAGCGTGTGCACTTCAATGCCCTTCCTCGGAAAAGTGCAGCCCTCACATTTTTTAAGCATCCAAAGTTGGCAAAATAAACCTGCAAAATTTTGTCAACACAAGAGTTACCAAGCTAAATTTGAGTGTGACAACTCTGAGCATCAAATAATTAAGTTGATAAAATTTAATAGGAACGAAAAATTGTATGTGTTGGTGTATTAGCTATGTCGACACATTACGATGGATAACATAATCACACAGCCTTAATATTTTACATAATCTATACTTTCAGGTCAAAACAAAGGTCTCTGTTCCTTTGGGACAGATGACTAAATTTAAATGGTGCACGTAGAACTTAAGGATAAAAGTCTATAAAAAGTGTAAAGAACTGTAAAATCATCTTATATTGCATGTAGTGTTTTAACCTACAACCAGGGCCAAGAACTGTAAAAGGGCATAGTTGTTTCATATTCCTTATGTATGTTATATTCCTAAGGAAAACGGGGAATATATTTATAAGACAACTATGTATTACCTATTAGCAGTTTAGAACTTATTATGTTTCATTAACAATGATCAGAGAAATACTCAGATTTTAGTAGGCCTAAAACATCACTGTGATCAACAAGTCAGTTGGCGATGTTATTTTTTGAAATCTTCCATAAATATGTAGTTTCATGATGCAGGCCATGTTTCAGAAACTATTAAATTAAAACCGCACCTCTGGACTCCATACAGCACAGTGCAGATGAACCCATATTCTAGCAATACCCTGGTAATCATTAATAGGACCCAACAGACGACCAAGCCATCCAGGTTCATCATCAAAACCATCCCAAATATCATAATTAGTCTCCTCTGAAGATGACGATCCACTATAAGCTTCATTCTCGCTTTCACCATTATCATGAGCTAACCTTTTTGGAGGCTTACCATCGGTCCCTCCACCACACAAACCACACCGCCTGCCCTCTTTGATACGCAGGTGACCACGCTTGTCATTTGAAGCATGTTTCAACTCCTCGTTCCTCCCAGCACTTTCATCTTTCAAGCCATTTTCATTGACATCATCCTCCTTATCAACATTTACATCTTTCAAGAAATTTTCACCATCATCAACCTCCTTACCAACGAATCCTTCATTATCTACCTGTTCAGCTGCATTACCAACACTTTTACTTTCCTTCGCACCCTCTAACTGATAATCCACTTTATCTTCACGTTCCACCTGAGACGACGATTCAATGTCATCGCCACACTCCTTCATTTGCAAATCGTTGGATAAGTTCCTCTCCTCATTCTCTACCAGGAGAGGGACACTCCCATCCGAATCAGCCATCTGATCCCCATCCTCACTTCCTACCATAGAAGGGGCATTTTCATCTGATTCATCCATCTGATCCTCTCCCGACAACTCAGTTTCCGATTCAGAATCACTCTCCTCGTCACTACTCGACAGAAGCACCACTTCCTGACTCTTACTCTCCTCCAAACTTCCACGAGACACATCATCTGCATGCCCTTCATCGTGCTTTGTGGCTTTAATCCTTCCCGGTCTCTTCGACTTAACCACTTTCGGCATCAAACCTTCCAACTCCTCCTTCCTACCAACCTCATCGTCACCTTTCTTTCCCACCACACCCTCAAAAAGCTTCCTCTTCCCACGTGGCGATTCCCCCTCCTCTTTTACCCTAAAACTTACATTCCCAACCCTTGATCTCAGCCTAGAACTCCAAGCCCCACCTGAACCTCTATTTTCCCGCCCTAAACTCGTAGGACTCTCCCCGCCACCATCAATTCCACCCTTCCGCACCCTCCGTCGTTTCTTCGGCGGAGCGGGAGATGCGTCAAGCAGCACCGGGGCACGGCGAACCCGGGAGCTCCGACGAACTCCTGCATCAGGATTCAACCCATCATTATCATCATTCAACTCACCATGGTTCCGGGTGTACTCCTCCTCACATATTGCATCCAACCTCTTGTGCTTCTTACGAAGCCGCAAACCCGATCGAGACGACGAACCCAATGAAGACGGCGATGATCGCATGACCAGAAAGCGCAGGAACCACCACACGGAAAACTAGAAGAAGAAATTACACGAAAAATGTAAAATACGGAAAATGAAAAAACGAAAAACGTTTTTGGCTCTCTCGGAAACTAGCAAATGGGCATTCACCGATTGCCTTCTCCGTCCAATTGGGTGTTCGAAAATACTCCGATTTGGCAGAAAACCGTGGCCGTTGCAACGTTGCCCACAGTTGGTCCAAGGCGGGGGAGAGAAACCGAAACCCTAGAAATCGAATCAGCGACGCATCTTCTTCGACGAGGTTTCGGTTCGATTAATGCATGTTCTCCATTTTCCGGCGAAGACTGAGTTTCTGGGATTTGGGGTTCCCAGAGTTTCTTCGTTTTCTCAGTGCTTCGTTCTCTGAAATTTGTTTTCTGTGCACAGAGAGACTAGGGCGTGTGAGAGTGAAAAATAAGAGGGTTTTGGCTCTGATATTTGTATCCTTCTTCACACGCGCGAGAATGTTCCGTGATTCACACGTGATGGTAGGTGCGGGTTGAAGGAGCAAGGACCCTTGATTTGAATAAAACCGAAAGAAAATGTGATGCACGCGCCTGATGAGGTGTTGGAATGCGTGTGGATAGTGTATTTTTCACACATTTTGTTTTAATTTCTTTTTTCTCCACACGATGTTGCCGCCAATATGAAAGTTTGCATGACCCCAAATATAAAAGCAAAATTGGGAGGGTATCGGTGTTATGCATGAAATGTTAAGATTTTGAAAGGGCAACGGCTCTTTAAAAATTTAAAATTTTGGGTATTGGATACTTTAGTGGGGACAACTATGCATGGTGTGAGAGTATTTCCCTATTTTTCACTTTTTTTACTTCTCTTCATTTTTAGGTTTTAGATTATTATTGCCAATAGTAGTAAACATTAAGATCAAATTCAAATTATAAGTGATTGAAAGTGTTGGATTTGGTGTGTATTATTATTATTACACCATCAAGGGTCACCAATTAAAAAGCAAAAACATTTCATAAATATATTTATCATTTGAAGACTTTAAATTGATCAAAAGGAGTTAGATGAGCAATCCCAACAAAGTTGAATGACACCTTTGTACTTGCCAAAATAAGCAAATCTTACAATCCTATTTTTTGCCACTTTTGTTGTACTTGGTTTTGTGATATGTTTGGATGTTATAGACATCTTGAAAATGCTTCATTTTCCTATTTATAACATTTTTTTAATAGGCAATACATAATGTTTCTTTGTTTGGTTTTACTTTAATTACGTATGCATACTTTTACAATTTTAATATTTAAAAAGAAATAAACTTTTGGGGATTTTTGTTTTTGATATATTATCTAAAGCTAAAATTACTCCTCCTAAATACAATGTTTTTTTTCTTAGAATATAAGTTTTAAGACGGTTTCATAGTTGGACTAAAAGTTAATGTTTTATATCTTTTCCTTAATGATGTTTTTTGTCTCTAATTTGTTTTTTCTTTTTACTTTTTGTGATTGAATAAATAATTTGTATCTAATTTTTTTTCCTTTTTACTTTTTGTGATTGAATAAATAATTTGTATTTTTTTAAAGTATTCAAACTTTAGTTCGAAAAATTGCAAGTTTTTATAAAACTATGGGAACTAAAATCAATATTTTGAAATGTCAAGATACAAAAGTCAAAGTTTAAAATTTTCTACAAATGTTATTAATACTTTTTTTATATATATACAACTAGAAGTCAAAATTTACATAATTGTATTCCAGTGTGTGTATGTATAATATATATATGTTTGCAATGATGAATAAATAAATAAAACTAAAGTAATAAAAATTATAAAAATATTTACAGGTTAATACAAATGATTAGAAAATATTTTATCTAAGTTGAGGTAAAAACGTTTGTTGTATAATTTCTTTAAACAGTTATTTTTAGCTATATTAACGAACTCTCCCTAATTTTTGTTTCGTTAAACAATGCTTTGAAAACTAATATTTCAACTGTTAAGTCTTTCATCAAGGATGCTTCAACAACTATTCATTGCTTGTTCCACATAATAACTGGTTTACTTCTGTGTAAAAGCTATATATTTGAACAAAGAATCTCATCATTTCAAGAAAATTAAAATACATTAAAATTAAATTATTTTCAATTCAAGTTGCAACATTTTTTAAATTAGATAACATTATTTCTATCGAATTTCTTTTCTTAATAAAGGATTTTAATTATCATCAAACATAAAAGTATTATATTACTAAAGCATATTTAATAATTTCAAGTATAAAAAAAATACTTAGTAATATTTTTCCCAGTTTTGGTTGATATTTTTTATGTATTAAGTCTCTAACATTATTTTATTTCTTGTCATCACATCTGAAATATTCTTTAGTTGACCTTTCAATAAATATTAATAAATATTGACTAAAAATACTTTTCTAATTAGTATTGGTCAAAAACAATTTCAACCATGTATAATTGTTTATCCCAAAGAGATATAATTTTCTAAAGCTAGGTTAAAAAACTTTAGCAATGAATTATTAACAAAATTAAATAAGGAAAGTTAGACCTAGAAGAAATTTTTTGTTTGATACAAATGCATGCATGCATGGATATTGATGAAATATAAACTATTTGGCATAAGATTCTCCTTCATATAGTGATTAGTATCAATTTCCAATAAAACGGTGAAAGTCATTATTAAATAAGTCTGTTGTTTTTCTTGGGGTTAACCCACAGTGTATATATATACTCTATAAATAACATACAAGTGTTATTCTAGTTTGCAGAGACAATGACTGACAAATTCAACCTTCCTCAACTATAATTTATAAAATTAGCACCACAACAGAGAAATGAATAATGTTAATTGGGGTTGGAATGAATATATCAATAACATGTTGCAGTGAGATAATCTATATGAAGATGCACCAACAAACGTCAAGGGGTGTAAGGAAAGGAATAAGCATATGGTAACTGCATTGAGAGGGACCACAAGTGGGAAGATATAGAAGCTTTTGAAGAATATTTGGAGTGTTACGATTTGTTGTTTTGTGCTAAATCTTTTATTTTATGAATTTTTGTAAATAGTCTTGTAAAATGGTCAGCATCCTAAGTGCTATATTATCAATATATTTGCCAATAAAAAAGTATGTAAATAAGAAATAAAATTATAGTTTAAATCTTACTTATAAATTAAATTTTAATTAATTTATCATGTGAAAAAAATTTCAAAATTATATTTCATTCAAATAATTTAAAATTTTAAAAACTTCGTTTGAAAATATATATATTTTTAAACAAATGTAAATAAGTTAAACAAGCAAATTTTTTCATCCTAAAAAAAGAGAGTTTATGAATTTTTAAATTCTTAATATTTAGATAAAATTTGAAATTTTATAATTTCAAGTATTAAAATGCTCTAATTGTTTAAGTACTATAGTATCAATAAAAGTGAATGTAGTGTATCATAACCATTATATAGTTAATTTCTAACATTTTCTCCTTATGCAATTAAATGACAAACAAAATCAAATATGAAAAGGGATATGATAGCTATTATCTTGGAAATGTGGAAACATAGAGATGAGGTAACATTTAAATACATAAAGGTAGACTCAAAAAAAAAAAATTTATTGTATGACACAAATGTATGCATGGATATAGATGAAATATAAAATATCCAACATAACATTCTCTCTCATATAATGATTGGTACGAATGCGCAATTTAATGCTTAAAGTCACTATTACATAAGTCTTTTGTTTTTCTTGGAGTTAACTGAGAGTATCTACAACCATTCTATCTCTAATTGTTTAAGTTTAGGTACTCTAGTATTAATAAAAGTGAATGTAGTGTATCATAATCATTATATAGTTAATTTCTAACATTTTCTCCTCATGCAATTAAATGACAAACAAAATCAAATATGGATAGGGATATGATAGTTATTATCTTGGAAATGTGGAAACATAGAGATGAGATAACATTTAAATACATAAAGGTAGACTCAGAGGAAATTTATTGTATGACACAAATGCATGCATGAACATAGATGAAATATAAAATATCCAACATAACATTCTCTCTCATATAATGATTGGCACGAATGCACAATTTAATGCTTAAAGTCACTATCACATAAGTCTTTTGTTTTCTTGTTTTTCTTAGAATTAACTCAGAGTATCTATACTCTATAGAAAACATATCAATGTTATTCTAGTTTGTAGGGATAGTGATTGTGACAAATTCAACATTTTTCAACTTTAATTTATAAGATGAACACCACAAAAGAGTGGTGGATGATGCTTATTGCCATAATGAAGATATCAATAACATGTTACAGTGGAAAAATCAATATGAAGATGCACCAACAAACGTCAAGAGATGCAAGGAAAGGAAGGAGGCATAAGGTCACTCTATTGAGAAAGACCACAAGTGGAAAGATGTAGAAACTTAATAACAAGAATATTTGGAGTGCTACGTTTATTTTTTTTTGTCTTTTACGAAATCTTTTAATTTATGGATTTTTGTAAATAATCTTGTAAAAGGTTAGGATCCCAAGTGCTCTAGTATTAATATATTTTTTGTTGACAAAAAAATGTATATAAATAAGAAATAAAAATTATATTTTAAATATTACTTAAAACTTAAATTTTAATTAATTTATCATGTGAAAAAAAAATTAAAAATAAATTTCATTTAAATAATTTAAAATTCTAAAACTTAGTTTGAAAATATATTTTATCGAACAAATGTAAATAAGTTAAACTATAACACATTTTGTCATCTAAAAAAAATATTTTTATAAATTTTTAAATTATTAATCTTTAGATTAAATTTGAAATTTTACAATTTCAAGTATTAAAATGCTCAAATTGTTTAAGTACTCTGGTATTAATAAAGGTGAATGAAGTATATCATAACCATTATATATATATATATATATATATATATATATATATATATATATATATATATGAAGGATTTTAACTTTTTTTTTCATCCACTTTTAACCCACCACTTTAATCACCTTTAGATCATCACATCACATCATTAAAAAGAATCAAAGTAGAAAATCTAATAGTGATTGAAGTAATGGATTAAAAATGGATAAAAAAAAGATGAGTTAAAATATCATTATCCATATATGAAATATAAAGGGTTAAATATGTTTTTGGTCCCTCAAGTTTCAGTGAAATTTGGAATTAGTTTCTCTTCAAAACTTTTGATCAATTTAGTCTTTAATCTATAAAAATGCGTGAATTTAGTCATTTTAACCAAAATTTGTTAAGTTTATCTAATGTTTCAAACGCATTTCATGATAGTATTTGAATTTTTTACACCGTTTGACACATTTTCGCTTCAAAGATAACTCAAATATTATCATAAAATGCAATTAAAATGTCAAATAAACTTAACAAAATTTGGTAAGAAGGACTAAATCCATGCATTTCTAAAAATGAAGGACTAAATTGGTATAAAGTTTCGAAAATGGACTAATTCCAAAATTCACTAAAACTTGAAGGACCAAACAACATATTTAACCCAAATATAAACTATCTAACATAACATTCTCTTTGATATGATGATCTGAAGCAATGCCCAATTCAATATTTAAAGTCACTATGAGATAAGTCAATTGTTGTTCTTGGAGATAACCCATAGTATATACATAACATACAAGTGTTATTCTAGTTTGCACGTATGTGTGTGTGTGTGTGTATATATATATATATATATATATATATATATATATATATATATATATATATATATATATAACATAATGATGTGTACTCATTCCAAATTCAATACTTAAAGTCACTATGACATAAGTCTTTTATTTTCTTAGAGTTTCTAATGCCCTATTCTTACAAGTGTTATTCTAGTTTGTAGACTCAGTGACAGTGACAGATTCAACATTCCTCAACTCTAATTTATAAGATGAGCACCACAACAAAGAAGTGGATGGTGTTGATTGAAGTTGGAATGAATATGTCGATAACATGCTGCAGTAGGACAATCAATATGAAAATGCACCAATAAACACCAAGGGATGGATGCAAGGAAAGGAAGGAAGCATATGACAACTGCATTGAGAGAGACCACAAGTGGAAAGATGTAGGAGCTTAATTAGAAGAACATTTGGAGTGCTGTGATTTATTTTTGTGTTCTTAATGAAGTCTTTTATTTTTTAGAATTTTGTAGATAGTCTTGTAAAAAGGTTAGAATCTCAAGTGCTCTAATAATAATGTTTTTTGCTGGAAAAAAAGTATGTAAATAAGAAATAAAATTATATTTTAAAGCTTATGTATAAATTAAATTATATTTAATGTATCATGTGACAAAAATTTTAAAAATATATTTCATTTAAATAATTTAAAATTTGAAAAACTTTGTTTCAAAATATATTTTATTAACAAATGTAAATAAATAAATTAACACATCTTGTTATCCTAAAAAAAAAGATTTTATAAATTATTAAATTCTTATTCAATGCTATATTCAATGCTTAAAGTCACTATGACATAATTGTTGCTTCCCTTGGAGTTAGCCGAGAGCATCTATATGCTATAAATAACATACAAGTGTTATTCTAGCTTGCATGAGACAATGACTAGGACAAATTTAATATTCATGAACTTCAGGTTATAAGATGAGCACGACAATAGAGAAGTGGATGAAGTTGATTGAAGCTGGGATGAAAATATCAATAACATGTTGCAACGGGTAGTGGCAGATCTTGATCAAAATTTTTAGGGGAACCAAAATAATATACTTAAAATTTATATATTTAACATTATTGTCACTCGTTCAATGAAAGTGAATAATATTTTAGTATAACTATAACTATAAAACACACTACACTATCTAACAGATTGTCCATCGTATGCAAATGAATTTATTCTTTTGTTTTTCATTAATATACCTATTTAAAAAACAAGTTTAACACTAAAAAATAATTTATCATAATATAACCAATAATTGAGAGACATAATTACTAAAAAATTATGATAAACAAGTCACAATTAAAAATTGTCTATAATATATATATATATATATATATATATATATATATATATATATATATATATATATATATATATATATATATATATATATATATATACACACACAAGGGTCATGAGATAAAAAGATAGTGGTAAATATTAAATGTATTTCACTACCAAGTGAGATTGGAGAAAATTACTTTTTTTTCTTTTTAAGAATGGAAGGAGAAGATATAAAAAATGAGGGCAGAGATAATAAGTTTTTTCTTAACTTTTGTTTTTCTTCGTAAAATAACAAAATGAAATTAGATAAATGTGAGAGATAAATTCAATATGTGAAAAACTAAAAAGACAATTAAAATAGAAAATAAAAATTATCTTAATAATTTATTTTCTTTATTATATTTGATTTTATATTTTACAATTTATTAACATTAAAAGTTATACTCTATAATAGAAATAAAAAATACCTAATTTTATTTTTATTAACTTTTCAATATACTATTATCTAATTTAAAAAAAATATGTATTTAAAACAATTAAAAAATAAATAATTTAACAAATTTTAAACATACATATAATTTTTAAAAAAATTAAAAGATTTAAAATATTAAAAGAATGAAAAAGTTTTGGGTGGGTGGGTGGGTGGGGGGGGGGGGGGGGGGGGGGGCGTGGCCTCTCCCTGCCTCAAGTATGCTCCGCCATTGGCAGCGGGACAATCAATATGAAGATGCAAAGAAAGAGAGGAGACATATGGTAACCGCATCAAGAGAGATCATAAGTGGAAAAATATAAAAGCTTAATTAGGAGAACAATTTGGAGTGCCTTTTTTATTTTTTTTCGTGTCCTTCGTGACATATTTTATTTATGGATTTTTCTACATAGTCTTATAAAAGGGTTAGCATCTTAGGTGCTCTAGTATTAAAATATTTTTTACTGCTAAAAAATAAAAAATAGTATGTAAATAAGAAATAAAATATAATTTAAATCTTACTTATACATTAAATTTTAAATAATTTATCATCTGAAAAAAATTTTAAAAATATATTTTATTTAAATAATTTAAAATTTTAAAAACCTCGTATAAAAATATATTTTATTTAACAAATATATATATATATATATATATATATATATATATATATATATATATATATATATATATATATATATATATATATATATTTAAATAAAATATTATTTTTTATAAAAAAATATTTATAT
>Ga0214543_1007369_pt1 | contig 18950 bp, 8 predicted proteins | sample CNSS2metaG_FD_160094 | JGI IMG/M metagenome (GOLD analysis project Ga0214543, IMG submission 160094) | Root nodule microbial communities from cowpea collected in UCLA plant growth center, Los Angeles, California, USA - CNSS2 | ecosystem: Host-associated > Plants > Roots > Nodule | place: USA...
ATCATCACCAAACAACCTAAATAAGTAATTGGAATTCCAGATTGAATGAAAAACCAACTTTTCTGGTTCCATAATCAAGTGTCCTTTTGTGATTCCATATCTGCCTTTTTACGTTGAACTTTTTGTACTTCCAGTACTGCAACTGATTTTACACTAAATTATTACGTGAAATAGGGTTTGGACACAATCGAATGGCCATCCAAATAATTCCATCACCATGAATCATCACCAAACTACTTAAATAAGTAATTGGAATTCAACATTGAATTAAAAACCAACTTTTCTGGTTCCATAATCAAGTGTCCTTTTGTGATTCCATAACTGCCTTTTTACGTTGAAATTTTTGTACATGCGATACTGCAACTGATTTTACACTGAATTATTATGTGAAATAGGATTTGGACACAATCGAATGGCCATCCAAATAATTCCATCACCATGAATCATTACCAAACTACTTAAATAAGTAATTGGAATTCAACATTGAATTAAAAACGAACTTTTCTGGTTCCATAATCAAGTGTCCTTTTGTGATTCCATAACTGCCTTTTTACGTTGAACTTTTTGTACATGCAGTACTGCAATTGATTTTACACTGAATTATTACGTGAAATAGGGTTTGGACATAACCGAATGGCCATCCAAATAATTCCATCACCATGAATCATCACCAGACTACTTAAATAAGTAATTGGAATTCAAGATTGAATTAAAAACCAACTGTTCTGGTTCCATAATCAAGTGTCATTTTTTGATTCCATAACTGCCTTTTTAAGTTGAACTTTTTGTACATGCAGTACTGCAACTGATTTTACACTGTATTATTACGTCAAATATGGTTTGGACACAATCGAATGACCATCCAAATAATACCATCACCATGAATCATCACCAAACTACTTAAATAAGTAATTGGAATTCAAGATTGAATTTAAAACCAACTTTTCTGGTTCCATAATCAAGTGTCCTTTTCTGATTCCATAACTGCCTTTTTAAGTTGAACTTTTTGTACATGCAGTACTGCAACTGATTTTACACTGTATTATTACGTCAAATATGGTTTGGACACAATCGAATGGCCATCCAAATAATATCATCACCATGAATCATCACCAAACTACTTAAATAAGTAATGTGAATTCAAGATTCAATTAAAAACCAACTTTTCTGCTTCGATAATCAAGTGTCCTTTTGTGATTCCATAACTGCCTTTTTACGTTGAACTTTTTGTACATGCAGTACTGCAACTGATTTTACACTGAATTATTACGTGAAATAGGGTTTCGACACAATTGAATGGCCATCCTAATATTTCCATTAGCATAATCCCACAACACAGCAATTATTAAAATTCAATAACTGTCTTTATGAGATATGGATTCTGTACAACAGACTTACACAATTTAATTACTAAATAAATGCACTACATAACACCACAAACACTTTAGAAAAGTCATTATTTATTAATTGCACCATAACACAACAGAAACACAACAAATAAAATTGTACACAACTTAATGTTTCATAGGTTTCAATGACATGTCTATGTTCTTATAATTAAACAAATGAAAATGATATTTCATTTCCATCAAACAAAACAAAATACATACATATTGCTCATACTCCAACAACTATTTTGGTATCCTTTTCTTCTTCCGACTATAAACTGCAAACGGAGTTTGGATTACACGGCTTTTGGAACCGTAACCGTGAATCATTCCTCATACGCACGTACATATCGTTGTTCGTTGCATTTCTGTCTTCTGCAGCTTCACTTGGAACATCCACTTCATTCAAATTCATAGGAGAAACAAATTCATCTTTACTTCTATTTTCCCTCTCAGCCAAAGTTGATTTCAATTTAGTAATCGCTCCACCAAGTTCACGAATATCATGTTCTTGCTGCTCAATTACACCCATAAGATGCTCCTTCTTTTTCGTTCCACTAGAGACTCTTTCCTCTTACTTTTGTCACACTCGCCATCACCTTTTGTAGCCACCCGACCCTAACTGCCGAAACAGTTCGCATTTTTGGTTACACAAAACAGTTCACATTTTCAATTAACTATCCACGACAACATTTACGATTTACAGACCATCAATTTGGGGAACAACTCATCAAAATGCCATTTCAATCATCGAACAAGAAAATACAAAAATGGGGTTTCATTTCCGGAAAAACATCACAAAAATAGTGGTTTCATTTGGGGAAGAACATCATAAAAATAGGGGTTTGTAATCGGATAGTAAAACATATCAGAGCACCCTTTGATTTGCAGAACAAGAACACTTCAAATTAGGGCTTCCAATTCGACGCACGAAGCTATGACAGCAATCCGCACTCTCGCTGCACTCTCGCCTTTAGTTTAAACCACAAAGGAAAGTTCTATTTTTCTAAATTTTTCTTTTTCCTCTCTTGCGCGTGTATCACAACCTCACCATTCACTCCACCTTCTCTCACGCGTTTCTACTCCCGTTTGGTTAAAAATTATTAAAATAATGACTGCCACGTAGGCAGGTAACTTCGGGGTCAAAAAAAGGGGGCATTCTATCATTATCCTTAAATTTAAAGTTAATACTTTTTAGCTTATGTAACCAAAAAATAAATGTGCCCTTATGTCTAAATATATTTATCTACCAACATAAATATAATTCAATATTTTATAAATAAGTCATTAGCAGTAAAATAGTTAACAATGAGATAAGGTTTAAAAATTAAATTATCTTTTTTATATCCTTAATAATTTTGTTTACTGAGGCCACAAAAGTTTATAGATTTTATAAAAGATAAAATAATTTCAAATTTCATCATTACCAAGCTTGATGAATATCACTCTAATGAACTTTTCAGTTTGGGCCAATGGTCTGACCCATTTAGTTTTTATGTCTTTAAATACTTAGATAATTGTATAGGTTTAATAATGTGGTGTGGTATAATTAGTATTTTCTCGTGGGCTTGTATTCTGACCCACCTTTTTAAGCGTTGTTCTTAACTTTCTTAGTAATCTGTTTTTGGGCCAATAACCTTTCCATATGCCCAACACAAAGAGACCAAATCTCCTTCAACGTAAGAGTTCTATTGCCAGCGCCTAGTAAAACCTTTTTGGGCCTGCAACCTGGAGCTGTCTCCACGCATGTAACACTATCCATCATTCAACTGTTTATTGGGCTTCAAAACTGTTATGAAGAGTGGCCCATGTCTGCTGCTACTCCATGCTTACATCATCCAGCTGCATTTCTTCCCGAACCTACCATGACATGCTTTTGTGTCAACCACGTGTTTGGGCCAGGAACCACCATGACATGCTTCTGTTGCCAGTGCCTGGTAAAACCTTTTTGGGCCTACAACCTGGAGTTGTCTCCACGCATGCAACACTATCCATCATTCAGTTGTTTATTGGGCTTCGAAACTGCTATGAAGAGTGGCTCATGTCTGCTGCTACTCCATGCTTATATCATCCAGCTGCATTTCTTCCTGCACCTACCATGATATGCTTTTGTGTCAACCACGTGTTTGGGCCAAGAACCACTACAACCAAGTCTTTCTCACAGACAACCCAATTGCATCACAAAATGGGATGCTCTTTGCATCACGTGTAACCAACTTGGTCTCTCCCAAACCAAGCCCTTTGCTAGGGTTTATTTTTCCACCAGATGTGATCCACCTTCGTAAGTTAGGATTTCCCCTTCCATCCTGATAGGTTCCCTTAGGGTTTGTGAGTCATGTTGATTCACCTTTTCCATTCACATATCTCACCCTTCTCTTAGTTAGGGTTGTTGCTTTTGTTTTTCCCCTTGTTGGTTGACTTTCGTTCTATAAAATGGCAGACCATTTTTTTTTGTAAGACAACTTTTGATGAATGAGAGTGATATTATCCCCTTTCGTCTCAGCTCAACCCTACCCTTAGATTAGGCTTTTAACCTCATCGGGTTACCGAACCAGTGAGTTCCCTACTGGAACCCAGTCTTCCACCAAACAAATTTATGTTTCACGGCCTTGCGTGGAGTTTCCACCGAAGATTCGCTAAGGCTCGCTCATCAAAGTTGGTAGATGAAATATTAGTAGACTCAAAGCTTATGTTGAAGTGATAACATAAAGCACGTTGAATATATGAATGAATGACAATAATATAATAAAACACTTCAACTAGATGTGAATCTTGATCAGAATTATGAGAGTTAAAATTATACTTCAAAATTTATGTATTTATTTACCGTTACTAATATAATAAAAATAATATATATTTTAATATAATCGTAACTATGAAAGAAATCACACGTATCTAAAGAACTTATTTGTTCCTTGAAATTTTTGAATTGATTAATAATTGAATTAAAACTAAAATTTTTAGTTATTTTTAAACGTACATAATTATATTGCCAGTAAAAAAATTCATTTTTCATTTTATTAATGTGTATAGATTAATTTAACAATTCTTCACAAGCTTTCATTACATTGTTATGCTTGTTATGCGATGAGCAATCATATTGTGATGATTTCATCTTTATAGGTAGTTTCTTTTTTATCACTTTAAAAAGATGAATATATTCTTTTATTCTTTTAGCGATATAATTATTAAAAAATTGCAAAATGTAATAATTAAAAGAAAAAGTTATGATATTCAAGTCACAATTAAAAATCGACTGTGAAAAGATAATTGAAATACCAAAAATTTTATACACATCCATACAATATTTAGAATGTGAAATATATACAATATATTAAAAATCTATAAAAAATTAAAAAAAAAATTAAGTATACATTAATTAATTAATATATATATATATAAAAGAAAAGTTGGGGCTAAGCTTCTTCCGGCCTCCACCAAACTCCGCCACCGACTTCAACTAGAAAACCTTAAATTTAATGAAAAAGAAAAAAAAAAACTCAAGACATGGAAATGCTAAGAAAACAATATCAAAGCACGTTCAAAACTTTACAAGGTTAGATAAAAATGTTAGTTGATAAATAAAACAAAAGAAAAATGCAAATGCCACAAGTCAATTAAAATTTTGTGCCATATTTATCTCTAGTTAAATTTTGAAACTTGGTAAACAATATCACAATTATACTTACCATATTAAACATCACATAAGGCTAAAAATAAGTTGAGTCTTGATATCACTCAACTCGGAGAACCTGAATAACAAGAAGTAGTAAAATAAATTCATGTTTGGCCAAATTGAACAAATATTCATTATGATTAACACGAAGAAGAATGTCATTATCCTTATGAACGTCTAACTTTGGGATAAAAACCTCCAATCAATGAACGATTCAATGACTCTATTAATTTGTATGAATACATTGAAGTATATATAACTTATGTCAACTTATTTGCACTAAGATTTTCCATTGACTTAAATTCATTTTATCTATGCTCTTTTGGTTCTCTTTAAAAGTAAATTAACTTAAGGTAACATGTTTCCTCTTAGGATACATATAAGTATATAATTAAATCGATCTTAATTGTCATCTAATTTTTTTTTAAATATTGATGAAAACAAATAAAAAATTTAAAATATTAAAATCTAATAAAATATATGAAAGAAAAGGAAAATATCCTCTCTTTTTTTAATAAATGTTCTGTAATTAGTTTTACAAGAACGTGAATTTTTTAACAAAAAAATTTCTTTACTCTTAAATATATCCACTTTTTTAAAACAAATATTTAACCATATATAAAAATAAATATTTTTTAAAATTCAATTATGATTTTATATAAAAATCTCTTTATCGTATTATATTAATGTATTCCCATTGAAATTTTTTTTTCTTGTCATCCAATTATTACTAATTGCACCGCATACTAGAAAGCGTTTTTCGAAAGGTATCGTAATCCTTTTTTTAGATTTTTTTTTTTATGAAAAGTCATTCTAAAATACATTTTATGTGTTTCAGAAATTATGTTTTGGAAATTTCATCCCAAAAAATTTGTTCCATATATATTATTTTAGAAATCATGTTCTAGAAATTATGAAAAACTTGTTATGAAAGATCTTCATAACAGATAATCCGAAAGTCACTTTTATAAAAAATGAAATTATCATTTTAAAATTATAGGAGTGAAGTTAGAAATTATGAAGGTGGAGGAAGAAAAAGCCTCCACTGATTTTCTACGTGTCATTCAAGCCCAATCCATCATAAAGAGAGCTACAAAAGATTGTAATGTAAGAGAAGCATCCGATGAGGGGAGATAAGGAGGGGAGAAAAAAAAAAAAGAAGGATACCAAAAGCAAAACAGTTGGAGCAATTAAAGCATAACTACCATAAAAAGAAAAAGAAAAAATGATGAACCATTTCGCATATTGCTTTAGAATATTTTACAAGTTAAAAGAACTACACTGTCTTTTTTAGTTTCTTCTTCTCGGAATTTTTGTTCCATTGGTTCATCTGCAAGCTTTTACGCTATTCTATTTTTTCCTTCTATTATTCTACTGTTAGGGTTAAGTTCTGTTTCATTTAATGGCGCTCTGAAATTACGAACCCATTCTTGCATGGTCATTAAATGTGACTTTATTATGATATGATGATGGGAACTTCTTTATATATTGACTTTTATTATGGATTTTACAAATGGTGCTTTCCAAAATCAATATTTTAATAAAGCCAAACATGTGAATATGCTACAAGTTTTATCAATTCTTTAAGAGTGTGTTTGGATAGAGTATTTTAATGAAGCAATTCATTTTTTTGAAGAATTTAAATTTCTTTGTAATGAAATGCTTTGTTTGCATAGAGAAATTAAAAAGCATTTCAAATGCAAGCATTTTTTTGAAGGATTTCAATTAGCTAAATTAGTAGAAATTCAAATACCATCAAAATAGGTGGAATTTGAAATTCTTCTCACTCAACTTCACATTCTAGATGATCCGAACGGGCACGACGACCCGAACGTGGCCGACGACCCGAACGTGGCCGACAACCCGAACGTGCCAGACAACCCGGACGGGCCCGACGAACCGGACGTGCTCGACGACCTAAACGGGCCCGATGACCCAGAAAAGTCTGACAATCCAAACGGGCCCGACGATCCAGAAAGGCCTGATGACCCGAACGGCCTGGCGATCCCAACGAGCCCGACGACCCGGAGGAGCCCTTCCAAATCATTGGGCCCAATGACTCGGACGTGCCTGACGACCCGGAAGTGCAGGATGATGCAAACAGGCCCGACAACCCAGACGAGCCCGACGACCCGGACGAGCTCGACGACCCAGACGGGCCAGATGACCTGGACGGGTCAGACAACCCGAACGAGCTCAACAACTTGGACGGGCCCGACGACCCCAACGAGCCTGACGACCCGGACGAGCCCTTCCAAATCATTGGGCCCGACGACTCGGACGTGCCCGACAACCCGAAAGTACGGGATGATACGGACAGGCCCGACAACCCAGACGAGCCTGAGGACCCGGACGAGCCCAACGACCCGGACGAGCGCCACGACCCAAAGGGGCCCGACGACACGGACGATCCCGACGATCCAAACGGGCCTGACAACTCGTACGGGCCAGACTATATGGACGGGCCCGACAATTTGAACGGGCTCGTACGTTCGAGTCTTGGGCCCTTCTGGGTCGTCGGGCTTGTCCAGGTCGTCGGATGTGTCCAAGTCGTCGGGCCTGTCTGGGTCCTCGGGCCCATCCTAGTCGTTGGACCCGTCTGGGTCTTCGAGCTGGTCTGCGTGTACGGGCCTGTCCGGGTCGTTGAACTCGTCCGGGTATTCAGAATCGTCCAGGTATTCGGCCCCGTCCGGATTGTTGGGCTCATCCAGCTCGTTGGGCCTGTCCAGGTCGTCAGACCCGCTTTGATCGTCGGGCCCGTTCAGGTCGTCGAACCCATCTGGAGCATTAGGCCAATGACCTATACAGGCTGAACCGGGCCATGTTGATGAACTTGACGACACAATCGTGCAGTATGGGCCGTTAGGCCTCTAGATCATTGGGCCACCCAACCTGTCTGCTCTTCCCAGTCGGTCTAGTTTGGGTGGGTCATCGGGTCTAACCAATTCGGTTGCGTAGTTCGGTCTGCCCGACCCATCTGGGTTGTCGAGCATATTTCTAAATTTATCATGAACTCAAAACATAATTAAGCGTAAAATAAATATTGTTAAAATTAAATTTTATCTTACAATAAATTCAATTTTTTTTCCAAACAAGAAATTGAAATGTAAGGTATTTTAATTTTCTTATCCAAACAAGTTATTTAAAAAATGAATGGAATTTAATTACAAGCAATTCAAATACAAAGCATTTCAATTTCTAAGCATTGTTGAAATGTTCTATCCAAACACAAGGTAAGGGAAATGTTTACTGTTTCTAGAGCTGAGATACTCCGGATGTTTACTTCAAATATTGTTATTTTATTTCTTCCTCACAATGAAGTTGTATTAGTCGTCTCCTAAAAAATTTGGTGATCATCTCGATTTGATATGAGGTTTCTTCGACTAGGAAAAGGGTGTGTGGGGAGTGAGTTTACATTTATACTCCTACACTCAAGACAAATTTGTTTCAAATATCGTTTATTCATACAAATTCATGTTGTTTAGAAAAATTATGATTATTTACTAATTAAGACAAATAACTTTAAATCTATTGATAATTTATTATGTTGATAACTTCTTAAATCTATGATATTTTTATTTATCTACAAAATATAAACCATTAGCTCCATATAGAAGGGTTAGTGGAACTGAAAAGGCAGATAAAAGAGATGTTATAGGAGAAGTTCATCATACCTAGTGTATCACCATGTGGAACACCAATGTTGCTAGTAAGGATGACAATTCTAGGATGTGTGTGGATTACATGCAATTGAACAAGTTCACCATGAAGAACAAATATCCTTTGCCTAAGATCACTTAATGGACCAACTGCCTGGATTGTGGTATTCTCTAAGATAGACTTGAGGTCTAGATACCACCAAATTCTTGTGAAGTTTGAAAAGGTGGAGAAGACCACTCATAGGTTGAGATATGGGCACTATGAGTTTGTGGTGATTCACTTTGGAGTGAACAATGCTCCAGCCTTGTTCATGGAGTATATGGATATGATCAGAGGGAGTTGAATATGAGACAAAGTTTAAAATATGAGACAAAGGCGGTGGATGGATTTTTTGAAGGATTAGGACTTTGAACTGCTATAATATCCAAAAAAAATAAATGTGGTTGTAGATGCTTTAAGTAGAAAAACAATGCATATGACCTTAATGATGATTGAAGAGTTGGACTTGATTGAATAATTTAGGGAGTTGAGCTTAAATGTGGAGTTTGAGGTGAACAACATTAGATGTGGTCATCTAACCATAGCTAGTGATTTTTTGGAACAAGTTAAGCAAAAATGGTTGTTGAATCCTAAGTGTTAAGTCATCTTGGTAGTTGGGATGAACTTTTACCTTGGGCGAAGTTCACGTATAACAATAGTCATCATGTCAGTATTGGAATGACTCCTTATGAAGCATTATATTTTAGAAGGTACATTACACATTTGTGTTGGTACAAAGATGGTGAGTTAGTGTTGATTAGGATAGAGATTTTGCAACATACAACTAAGAAGGTTAAGAAAAATACTAGAAAGGATAATGGCCTCTCAAAGTTGGCTGAAATCCTATGCTAATTAGAGGATGAGACCGTTGAACTTTGAAGTTAGGGACCATGTTTTCTTGAGAATAAGTCCAACCACTAGTGCAGGAAAAATTATTTGATCCAAGAAGTTGTCTCCTAAGTTCATTGGACCTTATCAAATCTTGAGAAGGATAGGTCTAACAACTTATGAGGTTACTTTACCTCCCTAGTTGTCAAATATTCACAGTGTGTTCCACGTCTCAACTAAGGAAGCATGTACCAGATCTTTCTCAAGTATTAGAAGTAGATGAGGTTCAAGTAAGGGAAGATCTTTCAATAGATGCCAAACCAATAAGGATAAAGGATTTTCATACCAAGTAGCTAAAAGGAAAGACAATAAGTCTAATGAGAGTTTTGTGGGATGTTACGATGGTTAAGGCAACTTGGAAGTTAAACGAGGACATGAGGAAGTCTTATCCTCACATTTTTCCTAGTAAGTGAATTTTAGAGGTTGAAAATTTTTCTTGTTAGGAAGAATGTGAGAGCCTAGAAAATGGTATAAGAGTATTGGTGATTTTTAAAAGATGACACTATAATACTTTTAATAATAAAAGGTTGAAGCTATAAATAGATTTTCTATTATTTGAAGTTCATTTTATAAATAACCACCATATCCCTAGATTTCTTTATAAACTTCTTTCCCACCTTTTCTCTAGATTTCTAACCCCATTCTTCATCCTTTTGAAGATAAAAAACTATAGGATCGCTCCTAGTGAAGAACTCATTCACTTTTTTTTTTATCTTTTATAAGGTCGATTTAGCTTTTTGAGTTGCACATGAGAGGTTACTCAACGCATGTGACCCAATTATGCACAAAATGAATTTTTGTTGGTCTATGATCATGATGATGTGTTTAGATTCTAATTTGGAGTTGTGATGTTATAATTAGGTCATCCTTGAGAAATAGAGCTCTAAGGATTAACTATGAGTTAATAAGTTATTTAACCAAGGTAAGGGAAGCTAATATTAATCTTTTCGCATTTGATTCATATTATCTAAATTGATTGTTTGGTACTCTACAAATTGATTGTGAATTAGTATGTTGTACTTGTTGATTTGGTTATTGTGTGAAAATTGGTTGAATAAGAAATTTGTGCTTGAATGGTTAAATTGGTCTTCGAGTTATGAATTTGGAGTTGAATTTGTGGGGTAGTATCTTTGGCCTCTAATAGGTCATTTTAAATGAATTGGCACTATTTTTTACTTGAATAAAGGGTGAGAATACTCAATAAAGGAAAATGGACCCTTTGTTATGTAGATTTGTGTGTTTGGTTTATGTAGACTCGTTGGAGAAGTAAAACTCCCACTGAGCAAGCTTTGAAAATAATATCACAAAAAGCATCAAGACCTTTCACTCATTGGGCAAGTTAGGGTTTGCTAGACGAGCTTGATTAAATAAACTCTCGAGGCCTTAGTCGTTGGGCGGGTTAGGGTTTGCTAGGTGAGCTTGATTAAATCAACTCTGAGGCCTTAGTCGTTGGGCGAGTGAAAGAGTCATCAAGCGAGAGTCAAAATTGAATTTGGCAGAGAGGCATGTATGGTTTGGTCATTGGGCAAGTCTACTCTTGCTAAGGCATTTATCTACATTTTGTTTTAGTGCTTAACTCACTAGACGAGTCACTTAATCACTAAGTGAGTGCCTTCCCAGAGGTAGCTCGTTAAACGAGTAAGTGAACTTGTTGACCAAGTCTGTTAAGTATGGTATTTTATATGTATTCTGATATATGAAAGATATTGAGGAATTATTGTATTATGGATTGGTTTAGGTTTTAAGAGAATGAAAAAAAGATAAAGTGATGAAACCATTTATATATTCAAAATGTGTATATTGCATGAATATGGTGTATATTGCATATTAGTTAAAATAATGATAACATTGAGTATGGATCCACTTTGTGAAGTTATCTTGACTCTACTAGACCCACAAACTCATATAGAGGATGAGGTGTAGGTGGTGAGAGCTGAGAGAGGTTCTTATAGTAGGATTTGGGGTGAAGGACCTCTTTCCTAACGAGGCTATAAACGAATTTATCTTATTATGAGGGATTGGACTAGGTAAATCAAGGTCGGTCATGACATTTATTTCATGATTATGTGACAAGTGTCTGACTTCATGAGTATTTGATTCAATGCATAAATAATCTAAATTTAAGTCTAGAATAAGTTTATCTATGAGTCCTTTAAAATATGTTGGTTTTGATATAAATGAATTAGTTAATTGAGTGTTAACAGAAATGATTTAAATATATATATATATATATATATATATATATATATATATATATATATATAATATTTAAATGTTGTAGTAATAGTTTCTCTTTTTGAAAAATAAAATCGTTCTATTGTTAGAGTTATTACATCACACATAAAAAAAAATAATCAATATCAAATAAAAGTTACTATTGATATTTTTCCTCTATCTAATATTATTTTATTTTCTAAAACAACTTCATCTTGTTATCTAGACCCAATGAAAAAAATTAATTCAACCAAATAAACAACTATATTATATTATTTTTATTTTAGAAAAAAATTACGTAATAAACATAATTTAACGTCATATAGTCTATCATAATTTTACTACTTCCGAGAAGTTAATTATGGAAACAACTACTTCATTCATTTATTTATTTTTGTGAAAATGACTTTCTTTTTCATTTATTTTTTTAATTAATTAATTTATTTATTTTAAATCTAAATGAAAAGTGTTAGGTATACTCTTTCTTTTGACGAGAATATTATTCTGAAAAAAAAACACTACCTTACAATATTTTTCATTACAATTTTAGTTCATAACTTAATTAACTGAATATTCTCCCCTTCCACTCAGTAACGGCTTTAATCATACTAAAATGCAATTTACCTATAATTGCATCATATGGTATTATATTTTTAATGAAATTAAAGGGTGAAATCACTTGAATTTGGTACAATCCCAAATGATAGGAACCCTTTAAAATTCCACCTACTATAACTACTCTTTTCCAGAGTGTCATAACTCTGCATTAAATCAGGCATAGGACTAGCGTGATATTTAGAGCTGCTAGTACGAAATGCTTCTAGATTTAGGTATACTTTGTCTATATATATATATATATATATATATATATATATATATATATATATATATATATAAACTTTTCCACCTTTAATAAATAATATTTTTAAAAATTAAAATAATTATCATACAATAAATATTAATATATATATATATATAATTTTTTTTTTTGCATATACTCATACTCATACTCTTGTGACACACAGATTTTTTTAATGCATTCTGATTGTTTTTTAATATTTGAGTATGTGTTTATAGGTGTTTTAATATATATAATTTTTACAATTTTATTCTTTGATAAATAATATTTTTTGCAATTAAAATAATTATCATACTAATATTATTATTATTTTTAAAAAATATATTATTTTTTAAATTAAAACAATTATTAATAACAAAATAAGTTTATTCAGAAAATAAATAAAAAATATTTTTTATGTTAAGAAAATTATATTTTATTTTAGGTTAAATTACCCTTTTGGTCCCTCTATTTGTCATGAAATTTCATTTTGGTCATCACGTTTTTTGTTGTCTCAATTTGGTCCTCATTTTCTTAAAAGTGACTCAATTTAGTCCTCACCGTTAACTTTGACCAGACGGTGTTAAAGTCAACGCCACATGTCAATTTCTGGTTTTTTTTTTTAAATTTTTTTAAATTTTTTAAATTTTTTTTTTCTTTTTGACATGTGTCACTTGACAGCTGTGCCACGTGTCAAAGTGACTCAATTTGGTTCCTATATTTGTTTTTAGTTTCAATTTAGTCCCAATTTTTGTAAAAATGAAACAATATTGTCCTTCCTCAAATTGACACTAAATTTACTTTTGTATAAATTTTATGGTGATATTCTTACTAAAATTAACGTTTTTATTAAATATTTCTATAAATATTTTAAATTAACTTTAAATTCTACACAAAATATTAGACTTTGATTTTGTTTTGAACTTGAAATTTGTTTCCTAAATTTATGTGTGACAAGTTATTTGATTTTTAATCTTTACCAAGTTTGTATAATATGATACACTTGATGCCTTTATATATGATGACAAAATTGTTAATTTTTGAAATTAAGTTTGGAGTTTAACTTTGTTTAATAATAAAACTAAAAAAAAATTATTTAAAAATATTTCTATAAATATTTAATAAAAATGTCAATTTTATTAAGAATATCATCATAAGTTGTATACAAAGATTAAATTGAGTCTCAATCTAAAGAGGGACAATATTGCTTCATTTTTACAAAAATTGGGACTAAATTGAAACTAAAAACAAATATAGGGACCAAATTGAGTCACTTTGACACGTGGCACAACGGTGAAATGACAGTGTCAAAAATAAAAAAATTCAAAAAATTTAAAAAAACCAGAAATTGACACGTGGCATTGACTTTAACACCGTCTGGTCAAAGTTAATAGTGAGGACCAAATTGATTCATTTTTAAGAAAATGAGGACCAAATTGAGACAACGAAAAACGTGAGGACCAAAATGAAATTTCATGACAAACAGAGGGACCAAAAGGGTAATTTAACCTTTATTTTATTATTAAAATTATTATTATTATTGTTAGAAATATATATATTGTAAGGTCCAGTAATTCTTTGTCCTTTTATTTTAAGGACTGCCCCAATCTAATTGGGTCTAAGGGCTGGCTCAAAGGGAAATTCAGACCTAATCTGCCCTAACCCTAACCATTCTACTCACTTTCAAAAAATCAGCCGTCTTACTCCCCTCTCCCAAGAATTGTGCTTTGATAGGGTTTCAACGTTTAACCGGATTCAAGTCTAGCTCGACCTCGTTTCTGCTCACGTAAGTGTTCTCGAACTCATAGTTTTTCCATCTCTGGTCTTGTTCCGTGGTCATTGTTAGGGTTTCTGTAATAAACCCACTGTTCCGTGGTCATCTCCTAGAGCTTTGGTGCCCCGCTGTTCGGTGTCAAGGTCTTTAACTAGCTCATTCCAAGTAAGGGAAGCTAGGGCTTACTCTTGTATTTCGATTTCCTATTGGTTCCATTGTTGTTCTGCGATTTTTATGGTTGGTGTGTTATTATGAATGCATGAAATGCCTTGGTATGGTTGTGTGGATTCGTGGGTGTGGTTGTTGCAGGGAAACAGTGACGAGAAACGAGTGTTCTTGTCCAAGCAGGCCTATCTCGCCCAGGCGAGACTTGTAGAAACAGGCCAGATTCACACTCGAGCTCTCGCTCAGGTGGAGAGCTCTCATGTTAGCGAGGAGACATCTCGCTCAGGCGAGAGGGGCTTGTCTAAGTGAGAATGCGTGGGGACCTTGGCACGTCGCTGCAGTTTTCAACCCAAGCGAGGGACCTCGCCTTTGGTTGAGGGGTGGCCTCACTCAGGTGAGGAGGGGCTCGCCTAAATGAGAATTCGCGTTACAACAACCCTCACTGTTGGTGGTCTCGCCTGAGCAAGGGTTCTTGGCTTGAGCGAGACTGACACATATGTTGGTGTGATGTTTGTTCTGTCTCATGTCTTGATTGGTGATCTGCTGTATGATTTTATTACCCTGTTAAAGCATGAATGGGTTAAGTATGCATAAATTGTGTGACCTTTGGATTGGGAATGATAGGTTTGGTATGATCTTGGCATGTGATTTAAATGAGATGGTTAGTATTAAAGTGGCATGGTATTGGTATGAGATGAAGTTCTATATTCACGGATTAGGATGAATGAGTCGGTATGAATTCCACATGTGACATGAATGAGGATTGGTTACAGAGACTGGCATGAGGTTTCTATGTATGATAAATGTTACTTGGTTGTTTGAATATGAATGGTATGTAGTCAGTACGTAAGTCCATGAGCCTCTAGGTGAGACTTCACGGTGGTGCTTCAATGGTCGAGACGTAATTCCATGACCCTTGTTAGTGGGAGTTCATAGTGGTGTCCATCTATATAATTTAGTAAGGATTCAAGGTAAGGTTGCATCCTGACGCTCTAAGGAGTCAGTTAGTCTCACATAGAGCAGACTGACTTGTGGTGAGAGTAGCAGGAGGCCTGAAACTCATTAAAGGCTAACCTTATGTGTGGGGGATTGAAACATTGTAACACTTAGCTCGAGAGTGAGCAGGATAATCCACCACAAGTGCAACCATCCGCTGAATCCGACTAGATTATATGTAATCCGGATGAGTCGAGTCTGAGTCTAGTGTATTGCTTGAGGAGTCGTAACATGATTGGTTGAATAATATTGTTTGGATTGTGTAATAGCATGTGACTGCTTGATAAACTATTTCTACTCTACTTACCTTGTTTGCTTGTTTGGTTGTCTTGTATGTGGTTTTTCTCCTTTTGCGATGATCATCAATTTATTGATGTGAGCAGATGCGAGAGGCACTCGAGGTCCACATGGAAGGGATGATTTCACTGCATAGTCTGCCTAGACTGGACTTCATGTTTTATTTGGGCTTTTCTTTAGGACTATGGCCCATGTACTGCTTTACTCTTTATTACTCTATTAACTATTGTTAGGTCCTTGAATTTCGTTTGTATCTGGCATCGTGGTATGCGTTGGCTCTACTAGCATTTTCTAGATATTGTAAGGAGTAACGTTTATACTCCAGGACTTGTTTCTAAATTTTTATCTGTGTGGCATGTCATTTAAATTAAAGTTATTATTTAAATGGGGTGTTATATATAGTTTTTGTTTATTAAAATTATATTATTATTATTATTAAAAACATTATACACAATTATTTCGTAACGTACATATTTTGATATATTATAGATAAATTTGAAGATATTATATTTCCATATATAATGTATTATAAACAAATGATATATTCTTTTAATTTGCTTATTCAATTTTATCTTTTAAAAATAATATTTTTTTAAAATTAAAATAACTATTTTATTAATTTTACTTTAATAAAATAATATTTTGAATTAAAAATATTTAGTAAATAAAAAATTAATATGAATAATATATTATTTATAAAAATTAATTTGTACAACCACTTTATTAATAACAATAAATTTATGTACATAATATAATATAATATATATATATATATATATATTATATATATATATATATATATATATATATAATACGTAATATATAGTATATAATATAATATGTAACATTATATAATATGTGATACGAAATGTAGATAATATACTGTTTATATTTAAATATATGAACAAAAATATTTCATTTTCTTAAAAGAATTATTTAATAAATCTCATTCAAAGAATATCTTAGAAAGAATGAACAATCTAATAATAAATTCTCACCACAATATTAATCATAAATATAAATATAAAAAAATTATCATATATTTCGTAATGAATATATTTCCATAATTTCATAAACTATAAATAAATTTAAAAGCTACAACATTTCAAAAGAATTTCTCAAATTTTATGATAAGAAAATATTAATATTTTTTTAAATTTTACTGATTTGAATGATCTAGTTTACTATTAATAGAAAATCAATTATATATATATATATATATATATATATATATCATTATATACTATAATCAAAATATTAAAATATAAAAACCATTTTTTATATATACCATTACATTACTATGATTAAAATATTAGTAACAATTTTCCAGATTTATATTAAGAAAGTATTGATATGTTTTTAAAATTTCATTCTAGAGCATAAAATTGTCATCAAAGATTAAATAATATATCTATTTTTTTTATTGAATAATATATATATATTTTATTGTTAAATTTTTTAAGAAATAATTGAAGAGCTGTCACGTGTTCAAATTTTCCCAAAAAAGTTCATTCTATTTCTATATGATATATAGATATTTAGATATATAAATATATAAATAGAATAAATAGAATTTGTTTATATATAAAATAAGCATTTTTAGAAGTTGTTTTATGAGTATTTCAGGATTTGTTTTTCAACAATAATGTTTTCAGAAATTTTTAATACTTTATCACTTTCAGTCTAGCTTCTTTATCGACATTTTTAATTAAATATCTATATTTTATAAAAAAAATTTAAAAATAATTTTGTATTTTGTGGAATTATGAACTATAGGAATTTTGATATTATCAGTTTTGTAACGCCCCATTTAATTTAATGCGTAAAATTAAAGGAAACGTCACACAGAGGTAACAATGTAGCGTAGTCCTGGGGTTCTAAACACAACCCCTACAAAAACCGGGCACACCACGATGCCAAAGGAAAACTGAAAACCAATCTAACAAAGAGTGTAAAGTAGAAATACATGAAACGATAGATGGGCCTTAGCCCTAAAGAAAATGTGAAGAAAACTCCAGCCCAGATGGCTAAGCAGCGGAATCACCATTCCCTTGTTAGCCACGAGAACCTCGCCCATATGCTCCCATCAATCAAATTGATGATCATCGCAAGAAAGAACAGCCACATACAATACAACTATACAACAAAACGGGTAAGCTAGAGCCAATAACATATTCATCATACAGTCAATTATATTTTCACCACCCAATATTCATATCACAACCAAGCATGTTACGACCTTCCAAACAATACACTACGACACGACTCGACTTATCCGGATACGTATAACTTAGTCGGATTCAGCGGATGCTTGCGCTTGTGGTGGATACCTCTGCTCGACCCTGAGCTGCTCACCCCCGAGCTATGTGTCACAAGTGTTACGATGAATCAAATCTCCTCACCACAAGGTTAGCCCTTAATGAATTTCAGGCCTCTTGCTACTCTCACCACAGGAGTCAGTCCGCTCTAAGTGAGACTAACTGGCCCCTTAGAGTGTCAGGATGCAGTTCTTACCTTGAATCCTTACCTAGTTATACAGATGGGGCACCACCAAGGACACCCACTAACAGGGGCCATGGAATTACGTCCCGACCACTGAAGCGCGACCCCGGAGGTCTCACCTAGAGACCCCAAGGAATTTACATGCTGACACGGACCAACATTCATAACTCAGCAATGAGAGAACATTAAATCATATTTACATTTCCATACCAACCCCTGAGATTAATTCCTCATACGCATCATATTTCGAATCCATACCTCTGATCATCACCACCCCATGAGTCTAGGGCCTCATCTCATATTAATACCATGTTCCTTTAGTTCCACATCACTCATTCATTTCACATGCCAAGTTCCCACAATACCCATTATTCATCATTTATGAATCATGTCATGCATATATATCAATTCGTTAGGCATATAACCATACATATGTACATGTATTTCATCATGGCAGTCATACCCAAGCAATTCCAATCCCTCGCTTAGGCTGAAGGGTCTCGCTCAGGCGAG
>Ga0214543_1007373_pt1 | contig 18942 bp, 9 predicted proteins | sample CNSS2metaG_FD_160094 | JGI IMG/M metagenome (GOLD analysis project Ga0214543, IMG submission 160094) | Root nodule microbial communities from cowpea collected in UCLA plant growth center, Los Angeles, California, USA - CNSS2 | ecosystem: Host-associated > Plants > Roots > Nodule | place: USA...
ATAATATCATATATTACAAATAAGAATAATAACTCTACTACTAATAATGTTAATAATACTAATAGTAATAATATATAATAATAACATATAATAATAATACTAATATTTGTTATAATTTTACTACTGTCACTATAAATAATATTATAATAATATTTTATTAATAATTAGAAATACTAATACTTATAAAAATAATACAAACATAATATTATTTATAATTAATATTATAGTTGAAATCATAAATAAATGAAAAAAATAAAAACAAATTGATTTTTGTAGGATTTGAACCCGGGTCCTTTTGTACCAGAGTTTTAAAATGACGAAAAAACTAATTTCGATGACACGTGTCAATAAAAGAAAATGGGTATTGTAGTAATTTTGGTGGTATCTTCTTCTCTTAATATGTAATAGATTTATTTATCAAATTGACAACATTAAATAAACTGTTAATAACACATTATAAAAAAAATAAATTTGTATGTAATTATTTTATTTATAAAATATGAAATATTGTATTTAATTTAATTATACACTTCAAAAAATATAATATTAATATTTTTATCGAATTATTTATACATTTTCATTATTTTAAGTTGGAAAAGAATAGAAATATGAAAGTAATTTTTTATATTACGTATAATTTTAATATATATTATCAAATCTTGATATATAGTGAATAATAATTCTAAAAATATAAAAATTATACGTTGATATTGCCATTTTTCTCCCATTTGTCGTAGTTCTCTTTCCCAGTTTTAGTTTTTTTTTTCAACTATTTCCTTCTTTTCTCAAATCCTCTCTCAACTGCTCACACCAAATACCAAATATTAGTTGGGTACGGGTCACCACGGAACCATACTACTCCGATTCATCTTTTTTATTAGGTTATGATGTGTATTCCACTGGCACACATGCATGGTATCAGTGTCAACACCTTACCAGTTTGCAGAACCAACAATTCACTACCAACCACCTTTAAATCTAGTAGAAACTTTAACATCTTTTCTTATGTTCTGTAAACTGTTTTTTCTCACTGTTAGTTAATTGAAATACTAAAGACCAAGATAGAATTATAGTATTTCATAATGAGACAAACATGTCTTGAACATAACTTTTTTGTAAAGAAAATAAAAAAGGAAATGGATTTAGGTTGGGTTTTGGTTTTGATTCCTCCAATCTCATAGCACCTATGACTCCACTATACCCTTCTGTTTGGGGCGCCGAACTCTTAATTTATCTGTCAAGTTCATAAATTAGTCCCTGACCACCCTAGGGCACATCTCCCTCTATGAAATGTAGCCCATTGCTTCCTATAAGGACCTCACTTCAATTCTCATTGCCACCACCCAACACCAATCCGCAAGTGTTATTGATGTCTTTTTTATGTCAAACCTCACTGTAATATAAAAAATTAACCAACCCCTAATCAAAATCAATGTGCACTAGGAATGGCAACGGGCGGGGCAGAGACGAGTTTCGCTATCCCATACTTATCCATGTAGAAAAAATTCATCTTCATTTTCATACCCAAATTCAACAGGTATCGAACTTTTGTCTTATTCCCATCCCCACCAGATAACGGGTATAATCTCATACCGATATCCATACCCGTTTTCTTATACTTCAATATTAATTTTAATTAATTTTTATAAAACAATAAAAAATTACATAAAGGAAATAGAATATTATCAAATATTCAATTTTTGGATGATGATTCTTTGTTCCATATTAAATACTTTAAAATAAATTATAATTGTTTACATTTTAGATTAGAATACCAAATAAATTTTGATGAGCACTAAAATATTTATTAAATTTGCAAACATTAATGAAACCTTGTTGATAAAATTTAAAAATATTTTTAAAAAAATATTAAAGGAAAACAAATATTCAAATTAAAATACATTTTAAATGTTTGTTTACTTCAATTTTTTAAATTCTAATAAATCTCTTTCTTATACTAATAAAAGATATAATACATCACTTGATCAAAATGACGCAAAGAACAAATAATAAACATAATAATAAAATTTTGACATAGATTTTGTATGTTTTGAACTCCAATATTTATTGGATGGTGATAAAAAAATATTCATGACAATTACATTAAATTTTTATTGTAGTAAATAAAAGTTATTTATTTATAGTGAAAAAGTTACAGTATGATTGATAATAAGTTAGAAAATAAAAAAAATAGATAAAATATATCGAAATAATATTCTATATGATGAAAATAAACAACAAATAAAAATATAAAAAAATTAACAAATGTGTCTTAAAAACAATTTGAGAGGCTATTGAAAAAAATCGTACAAAGAAAAATAAATGTATAATGAAGGGTATGATAAGATGAAAAATACCTTAGAGATCTAAGAAAAATTTTCAAATATTAACATATATACTCAATGGTTGAGAAATAACGAAAATTGTTTTAGCGAAACAAAAAAGTTCTTCAAATGAAACAAAAATGAATAATAGTAAGTAAATAATTTTTTTATTACTAGTAAATGAAATGTTTATGCTATTAAACAATTAAATTGAGAGTATTAAGCATTCTCATGTTAAAGGAAAATATATAATAAATAAAAATATTAAAAAATAATAGAAATAATCAAATGTGAGACATAATTTTTTTTAATTGATATATATCATTTTAACATAATTATGATAAGATGAAAAATATATTGGAGATGTGAATGAATTTCAAGACAAACCAAATAATTAGAATAAATAAAAAATAGAAAGAATATATATATATATATATATATATATATATATATGATTACTTAATTAATTAATATTTTAATAATTTAAATAGGGAGGGAGATGTGGCAGGACGGGTATTATGGCCGGGATATATACATCCCATACCCAATTGAAAAAGTCGGGCCTTCCCCATATCCATACCCAGTCAATACGGGGATTTCCCGTCAAAATGGGGACGGGTTCAGGCAATACCCACGGGGACAGGCTTATTTGTCATCTTTAATGTGCACTCATGACTTATTTTCTTTTTCAACTATTTCCCTCCGTCAAATATATTATATCCATATATTATTAAATTTTCAAATATATTATTTAGCTTTATGAATCTTTATATAAAGGGCGACAAAGTGTGAAACACCACACCACAATACAAATTCACATCAAACACATCAAATCACATCATGGGTCATCATGAGTGCAATGCAAATGAGATCTTTGAAGGTCAAGTTCACTTGTACAAACACTTGCATGACCATGCAGTAGATGGTATGAGTATTAAATGGATGATTGAGCTTGGCATACCTGACATAATGCACAACCATGATCAACCAATTACACTAATAGAGTTGGTATCCATTCTACAAATTCCACAAACTAAAGTTAGAGGTGTGAAAAGTCTCCTACGCTACCTGGCACACAATGGATTCCTTCAGATTGTAAGAGTCCATCACAACACAGAAGAAAAGGAAGCATATGCTCTATCTGCTGCATCACAACTTCTTGTCAAAGGCACTGATCTTAGTCTTGCGCCAATGGTAGAGCTTTTAATTAAGCCAAATGCAGCACATGTATGGTCTCACTTGAAGAAGTGGACTTATGAGGATGGTGTTACACTATTTGATGTCTCCCTAGGATCGAATATGTGGGAGTTTCTTAGTAAAAAGCCAAAATTTAACGAGTCGTTTAATGAGGCAATGGCTTGTGATTCTCAGATGATGAATGTGGCATTAAGAGGTTGCAATTGGGTGTTCGAAGGAGTGGAGTCCATTGTGGATGTCGGTGGTGGAACTGGAACCACAGCCAAGGCTGTCTGTGATGCATTTACTAACGTGAAGTGCACTGTATTTGACCAGCCACATGTTGTGGAGAAGTTGTCGGGAACCAACAATTTGACATATGTTGGTGGCGACATGTTCAAATCTATTCCCAAGGCTGATGTAGTTCTACTTAAGGTAAAGAAACGTTTCCTAAACTTCTTTCACTACTGCAAATTTCTTTTATAGATTAGAATACAAATTTACTATTCGATTCATGTTGTTAGGATTGGCATGATGTATGTTATTAACAAATTTATAAATATTTTTTTAGTTGATTTTGCATGATTGGAATGACAAGGATTGTAAGAAGATATTAGAAAATTGCAAAGAAGCTATTTCTGGTAAAGGCAAGAGAGGAAAAGTAATTTTGATAGAAACTGTGATAAATGAAGACCAAGATGAGCACGAACTTACTGGACTAAAGCTCGCCATGGATGTGCGAATGACATGTTTTTTAAATGGAAAAGAGAGAAGTGAAGAAGAATGGAAGAAAATGTTCGTTGAAGCAGGATTCCAGAACTACAAAATATCTCCTTTGACGGGATATTTGTCTCTTATTCAGATCTATCCTTGAATACTGAAGTTATAATGATGCATTTGGTAGTTTCTTTCACACATGGATCAATCGAATAAGGTTGCAGCATTTAGTATTCTAGCATCAATAAAAAGGAGAATTGATAAGAAACAAGACTCAAAATATGAAATTTCATAGAATATGTTAAAGTGTTTGCTCTATTAAACATGTTGTTTGTGCTTCTACTAAATACATACTTAATGTTTTATTCAATTCATCAAAATTTGGGTAAAGCTAAGTTGTTCTTGGATGAAGGTTTTTGTTTTCTTCTACTTTAATATTTCTTTCCAAATACTAAATTACAGTTAGATGGATAGATCAAGTTACTCTCTAATTAATAAATAATGAACATTGAGTAATATTATTATAGATAGTGATTGACATTCCAAGAGAAATATTCCTGTAATACTACCATATTATGCATATTGTTTTGAGATTGTCTAAAAAAAATTAATTTTACATTCTGATTGTTTTTGTATGACTAGTGCTCACGCAAAAGAATTTGCAAGACTTATTTTTGCACTACAAGAAAATATTTCATTAGTAACCAAAAGTTGTTAGTCACTATAGTGACCAATTTAGATACCAATTTACAAAATTAAAAATTATTGGTTACTAAAATACTCACTATTATAAATAAAAAATTATAATTGGTCACTAAATTGGTCACTAATTAATTAGAGACCAATTTAGTAACTAAGTCATTTTGGTAGCTAAAACCTAGGTAACTAATTTTTAGTAACCAACTTTAACTCACCACGGGTTGGGTCAAAAAATGAGTGTCCCCAACCCGGCTCATATGAGATGACAATTACAGTAAAATCAAGTACCAATGTCTTTATCATGCTCACTACCAATATTTGATAAATTGTTTTCAAGAAAATGTTCATACATGTCCAAGATAACAAGGCTAATACTAGGCAGTTTTTGTCATGGTATTCAACAAAACATAAATGAAAATACTGTACATTTTTATCATGCTAATTTAGAAAATTTTGTTCATAACATGGTTGTTTCAATCGTGCATCCTCCAATACTTTAACTCCCTTTGCCAATCTTCTAGTTTTTCTAGCTTTTCCAATTGAGATCTTGATTTGAAATTCTCTATAAATGAAATATGATATTTAGTTTGCAATTATGATCAATCAACAAGCTAATTAGGAGCTATCTGCACATACATATGTTTAACAGCTTTTGCCAACACCCACATCAATTGTATGTGCATTGTATGTGCAGTTCTCAAAGTACATGGTGTTCCACATGAACTACATGAAACAAAAGCTTCCCTGCATTGTTTAATGGTTTATAAAAGGTAAAGCATTAAAGTTCAAATTTGACATCTGCTAAATAACTGAAAAAAGCATGATAAAATAAGAAAAATATTTCCCAACATGATGCACCAAGCTGACAAGATTCCTTATTTAATCTATAATTATCTTTATTACATTCATCACAAATTAAAGTGATGAAAGTGAAAAGCAATAAACAACACAAAAATTAATCAACAATATAGTCTAGCTAATTTGGTTATCATAGTATCTATTTTCAATAAGTGGTGGGTTAAGTGAGTTCAAACCATTTTGACCCATAATCACAAAAAATCTTATTTTTTTTTAACTTGGCACGATTTGAACTCGTGGTGAGCCAGATTGACTCACAGGTTCCAGCTCACTTTAACATGTCTATGCTTGAGTAATAATTGATTCTCTTTAGGCAAAAATCAATTCTCCATGGGTAAGAATCGATTCTCCATGGGCAAGAATAAATTCTTTGCTTTACTTTCCAATACAATGTCATACTTTTTGAATTTGCGATTCCTAGGATTTTTTTAGGGTAGTTGAAAATATGAGATATGTTGTGTAGAAGAACTTGTTTTTTTTTTAATTATTATTATTTATGTACTCTGTAAACAGAGTAAGATATAACATAATATCAAATAGTTACAATAACTCAATCTTGATTTTCTAAATCTAAATAATACTCAGTATCTTGTCATGTTCACTGGAATAGATCTCAGTCTCTCAAGGGTTAAATGTCTAATTATGATGATGTCAACCTCTCAACTCATCACGTGATAACACGGAGGCACATGACTATTTCAACCCCTTGGCCCTTAGCATGATCGGAAGCTTCCTCGATATCTCAACATGTCCCTTTACCACCACCGGCTAAATCAACATAACACCTTGACATGAGAGTTGAAATCACAACTAAAACTAGAATTAACACTTAAGCAAAATTAGATGGAAGATATAACCTCAAATAGTAATTTCCTTAATTACAAATAATGAAAAATCCAACATAGTATAAATAGGTAAGCACACAGGATAAAATAGTTATCTTTTGAGAATAAACTCTAAATTAAACAAAATGTTGAAATGTCTTTATTTGTATCCAATTGAAAAGATCAAGATTGAGTCCTATACGACATTAAACCTGAAGTCGAAAACGAGACGAAGATTAGGACTAACTTGAAAACAAAAAACAAATATCAAAACATTAGTATTTTATAGAGTGTGTTCAACCTTACAATACATTCTCAAAAACACCAATTTATCTTTTTAAACAAAATAACTTATATATCTCAATTTTTTTTACTTCTCCACTTTATTTCTTTCTCTCCATTTCTTCTTCTCTCACCCGCAACTTTATTAATTTTGAGGATATTTTACCAAAAGTTTTTCAAGCAGAGTAATGAGAGACCTAACTTTATTTAACATTTCACCAAAATATTATTAAAGGATAAAATTTAATATATGAAAAGTCAATTTTCTAAAAGGGACCTAACTTTGTTTACTTTAAGAACACTTCACCAAAAGTTTTCAAAGGATTTAAAATTTATTGCATGAAAATTCAAATTTTCAAACATATTAATGAGGAACCTAACTTTATTTAGTTAAAGGACACTTCGCCAAAAATTTTGCAAAAAGGTTAAAAATTAATATATGAAAAGTCAATTTTCAAAACATATTGATGAGGGACTTAACTTTATTATTATAGTTTGTTAACTAAGTTTATTGAAATTTCTATTGTGAGCAAGATCATTACTGTAAAATAGAAAATTCAAAAAACGAACAAAATAAGAAATTAAATAAAATATGAATTCAAGTATAATAAGTTTTGTTTATAACAAATGACATTATTATTTTGACTTTGTTTTGTAAATAGAGATGAACGTTTTTTTAACTAAGCAAAGAGAGAAATTTTTGTACAGAGGTTCTTCTTTATATTTTTTGAAATAAATTTAATAAAATTTTAAATTTATTTAATTATTTAGTGAATTTAAAGGATAAAGTGAGTAAATTTGAAGATGAATTTTGTGAAAGTTATTGGATGATGTAAGTGATGTGATTGATTAATTTTATAATAAAAAATTTTATAATTACCTAACTACCCTTATGATAAAAATAAAATAAAATAATTTTTTAAACAAATAAAAAAATATTAAATTTTAATAATATTTTAATTATTATTAATTATTATATGCATATGTTAATAATAATTATATATTATTATTTTTTAATAATATTTTAATTATTATTCATATTTATGTATAATTTTTTTTGTATTAATTATTATATACATGTATTATTAATAATTATTATTATTTTATATATTCTTAATTATTAATTATTATATATTAATATATTAATCATTATATTTTTAAAAATATTTTTAGTATTATATATATATATATATATATTTATATATTAATAATAATAATAATTATTATTATATATAAAAATATATATCATTTATTATTATAATTTATTATATATATATATAATAAATTATGTTATATATATATATAATAATAATAATAATAATAATAATTATTATTATTATTATTAATATATAATAATTAATAATAATATAATAATTGAAAACACACATGTAATTTTTTAAATCAATCAGATTCCTCGTATGTTGATGAAGTTATATATAAAAAAACCAGAAGTTGACGTAAACCAGCTATATTAGCTCATATCTTCTCTAATTTCCTGTGTATTGAATTTAATAGTTATTTAAGAACTATACTTTTTACAACCAATCAATCTATCAGAAAGTATCGATTTAAAATAATTCGTATGAAAGCCTATAATAAATACACACACCCTAACATGACAATATTATATAAAACGATTAATTTTACTTTTACTCAATTCAATATTACTATAAAATAGATAAATTTTACCATAAAATAGAATTAAGTAAAATAAATACAGATTTCTTTAAAAAAATATATTTTATGTTTAACTCATTTTATTTAATCTTACAAAATTGATCTGTAAAATAATTTATTTATTTATATATTATAAATCTATCTATCTAATTCTCTCCACGACTTGTTATAATTTTTAGATAACTTCTTATACAATCTCGTATTTTTTTTTTTTTTAATTTTCTTGCATATTTTCGGTGTATACTTTTGTTCGCCAAACCAATGGCTTTGAACTGTAACATATATGAAACCAAGTGGATTTTTTTTTCTTCTTAATTCCGTAAACTTCTCCACTTGTACATAAATTAATATTGTACATGTATAGACAGAGATAGATCTTTATAAACTGAATTGAGGGGCTTTCTAATTATTTTAACAAAACAAATTGACGGGGAATAGCACCTGAAACTCGTGGTATATTTTATTTCTGAAAACACAGAGATGTTAAGAATTTAATGAAATAAAAAACGACGTCATAATTCTGAAAATAATCAATTCAACTTACCGTGGATTCAAATCTAAATAGACTAAAAACGAAATTTACAAATTTAGGTTTTTAAATCTTTATATAAAGGACAACAAAGTCTGAAACACCACCACACAACATACAGATTCACATCAAATTATGGCTTCAAATAATGACCTTAAAGCAAGTGAGATGTTTGAAGGTCAAGTTCACTTGTACAAACACTTGCATTCTTATGCATTAGATGGTATGAGTATTAGATGGATGATTGAGCTTGGCATACCTGACATAATCCACAACCATCATCAACCAATTACACTGACAGAGTTGGTATCCATTCTACAAATTCCGCCAACTAAAGTTAGAGGTGTGCACAGTCTCTTACGCTACCTGGCACACAGTGGATTTCTTGAGATTGTAAGAGACCATCACAACACAGAAGAAAAGGAAGCATATGCTCTAACTGCTGCATCACAGCTTCTTGTCAAAGACACTCACCTTAGTCTTGCGCCAATGGCAGAGCTTTTAATTAACCCAAGTGGAGGACTTGTATGGTCTCACTTGAAGAAGTGGACGTATGAGGATGATCTTACACTATTTGATGTCTCCCTAGGATCAAAAGCGTGGGGTTTTCTTGGTAAAAACCAAGAAAAAAACAACTTGTTTAATAAGGCAATGGCTAGTGATTCTCAAATGATGAACGTGGCATTAAGAGGTTGCAATTGGGTGTTTGAAGGAGTGGAGTCCATTGTTGATGTAGGTGGTGGAACTGGAACCACAGCCAAGGCTATCTCTGATGCATTTCCAAACGTGAAGTGCACCGTGTTAGACCGTCAACAAGTTGTGGAGAACTTGTCGGGAACCAACGATTTGAAATATGTTGGTGGTGACATGTTCGAATCTATTCCCAAGGCAGATGCGGTTCTACTCAAGGTAGGCATCTCTAAACGAATGTTTCCTAAACTTCTTTCACTACAACAACTTTTTCTTTTATAAATTAGAATACGAATTTACTATTGGATTCATGTTCTTAAAAAAATTGTAAATCTTTCTGTAGTGGGTTTTGCATAATTGGAGTGACAAGGATTGTAAGAAGATATTAGAAAATTGCAAAGAAGCTATTTCTGGTAAAGGCAAAAGAGGAAAAGTAATTGTGATAGAATCTGTGATAAACGAAGGCCAAGATGAGCATGGAATTACTGGCCTAAAGCTCCTCATGGATGTGAAAATGTCATGTCTTTTTAATGGGAAAGAAAGAAGTGAAGAAGAATGGAGGAAATTGTTTGTGGAAGCAGGATTCCAGAGCTACAAGATATCTCCTTTGACAGAACATTTGTCTCTTATTCAGATCTATCCTTGAATACTAAAGTTATGCTGATGCATTTCTTAAAAGCATGTTATGAAACAAACAAGGTCGCAATGCTTATTTTCCTGTTTCAATAAATGATTGGTAAGAAAATGCGACTAGAATAAAAAAAGAAGATTTGATAAGAAACAAGACTCAGAGATACAAAATCTGATGGAATGTGTCACAGTGTTTTGCTTTATTTATAAAGGACATGGACTATATTTTTCAAAAAATCACGTTTAGATCCAATCTAGATCTAAATGTATTAGATTTATAATTTAAATTAATTTTAAATAGATTAATTTTATTTTGAGTTTTTTTTTTTTAAATTTGATTAAATCTAAATTGAATTCATTTTGTCAATTAGGTTATATCCACGGATTGAGTTAACTCGAGTCAACTTTTGACTCAGACCGACTAGGATCGATTTTTCGGCTCGAACTGACTTGACTAAAGCTTCGGCTTGGATCGACTTAGGTTTAAGTAGGTTTGTTAGAAGTGGGTTTTAATCCTAACTCAACCCCACAAAACCGATTTGTAAGGTGAGGATTGCACCCACTTATATATTGTGAATTAACCTTATCTCTAGTCGATGTGGGACTTCCAACACACCCCGAGGTATACATCTCTGAGACTTGAAATTAATGGATGATCCGTTAGTGACCTAATAGCGGGTGAAACAAAATGTCTAAAAAATCTTGTTAGGATAGGCTCTAACCTAGCTCTGATCCCATATTAAAAGTGGGTTTTAAGCCTAACTCAATCCCACAAAATCGACTTGTAACGTGAGGATTACACCTCTTTATATATTGTGAATTGTCCTTATCTCTAGTTGATGTGGGACTTGACTTGACCTTTGTCTTAGGCTAACTCCGCTCATCATTTGCTCTAAGCGAACCTTGCTCATCCTTAAATCCTTGACTGATTTGATTTGACCTAACATTTTTTCGTCTTTACTCGACTTAGATGCACTTTGATTTTTATTTTTTTGAAATTCAAAAATTAATAATCCAATCTAAGTTCAACTAAGTGGATTGGATTTAAAATCCAAAATAACTTATTTAGATTTAGGATAAATCCATTTAAATGGATTTAAAGCAATATAAATTTGAATTATACCTCAAAATTTGTATTTTTTTTTCACTTTCTATTAAAAATGGAAACTCGTGATGAATGTACGAGAACTTTGTTTTAACTGATTTCGATAACACCATGTCATTATCATTTATGCAATCAAAAATGTATTTACCTTTGTTTGAATGAAGCATTTCAATAATGTTAAGAAATTGAAATGCATTGTATTTGAATTGCTTGCAATTAAATTTCTTTCATTTTCTAAATAACTTGTTTGGATAAAGAAATTAAAATACTTTATATTTCAATTTCTTGTTTGGATAAAACAATTGAATTTCTTGTGAGATAAAATTTCATTTTATCAATATTTATTTTAGGTCTAATTATGTTTTGAGTTCATGATAAATTTAGACATGAGTCGGTTAGGCTTGTCGGGTCAACGGGTCGGTCGGGTCGTTGAGCCTACTCCATACATCAAGGTCATCAGGCTCGCTTGACGCTTTAGGTCGTTTGGCCCACCAAACCTGTGTGGGTCGCCGAGCTCGCCCGTCTTGCTTGGGTCATCGGACCCGCTGACCCGTCTTGGTTGTCAAATCGGTTCAACCCGTCTTTGTCTTCAAGCCCACCTGACTCGTCTGGATCGTCAGTCATGTTTGGATTGTTAGGCCCGCCTGACCCATTTATGTTGTAGGGCCAGTGAGGTCCGTTTGGGACGTTGGGCCAGCCCGACACATCTTGGTCGTCGGGCCTACCTGGGCGGTGTGGGTTGTCGAGCTTGACAGACCTATTTTAGTTGTCAAGCCCGCCCGAGCCATATGTGTCATCTAGTCACCTTTGTCCGTCTGGGTCGTCGGGTTTGCCTAAACCGTTTGGGTCATCAGGCTTGTTTGACCCATCTGGGTCGTCGGGCCCTCTGACGCGTCCAGATCATCGGGCCTGTCTAATCCGTTTGGGTTGTCAGGCCGTCCCACCCATCGTGGTTGTCGAGCCTGCTCGACTCGTTTATGTCATCAGGTCAGTCTGATCCGTCTGGTCATCTAGCTAACCCAACCTGTCATGGTTGTCGACTTTGCTGGGTCCGTTTGGGGTTGAGTCTAGAGTGAGGTTGAGTGAGAAGAATTTCAAATTCCACATTATTTTAGGGTATTTGAATTTCTTCTAATTAAGCTAATTGAAATACTTCAAAAAAATGCATGCATTTTAAATGTTTTTTAATTTCTCTATCCAAACAAAGCATTTCATTGCAAATAATTTCAAATTCTCCAAATAAAGGAATCACCCTCTTGAATTGCCTCATCCAAACACACCATTAGGGTAATGAGGTTTTGTTCGTTGTTGTTGATTCTTATACGTGTTTTGGTGATGCAAATGTCAAATGCTTTGCGTAGCTTATAAAGGCAGAAAACTATAAATTATCTAACTAATATTAACAAAAATAATTGCACTTCAACATTTGCAGTGTAGAGACTTGGTATCCATCCTACAAATTCCACCAACTAAAGTTAGAGGTGTGAAGAGTCTCTACGCTGCTTGGCACACAATGGATTCCTACAGATTGTAAGACTCCATCACTATCTATATATGGTTTGATGTATTGGCCCAATTTCAAATAAAGGAAAGAGAAGGATGTTAAGGGGTGTATCTAGAAGAAGACAACGTATCAATACTTGAAGTTGGAAGAATGAAGACAAAAGATAAGATGTGCATACTTGAAGTTGGAAGAATGAAAACAAAAGACAACATGTGCAGCTTAGAAAAAATTAGGTCAGAATGTTTTTTACTAATATATATATATATATATATATATATATATATATAAAAATATTTTTGTGAATTAAAATATAGAGGGTATAGGTATCCCCAGGTACGGATACTATGATATCCGTACCCACCCTGTTAACGTGCGGGTATCAAAAATACACGTACCCGCGGGTATCCATTTTTAATATTCATTTTTTACCTGTTGCGGGTTTTATCCGTGGATACTCACGGGTATAAATTTTTTTGACATCCCTACATATGAGTTATGATTATAGTTGGATTATGTTTCATATGAGGTATGGTTATAGTTATTGAGAGATTGTGGTTCTATATATATGACATTGGTCTTACACATATAAGACATTTGACATTACTTTTACCCTAACCTTAAGACAATGTGGTTATGGACCTTTCATCTTATATAATGTTTAACTTTGTCTATTATATTCAATGTGGGACTTTGACTCACACTTGGAATATTCCTAACAAATAATAATAATAACAATAATAATAATAATAATAATAATAATAATAATAATAATAATAATAATAATAATAACACATAAATAGGGATAAAAGAATATATTGATGAAGCTAAATAATTCTTATAACAAAACAATAACAATATAGAATAAAATTTTAAATGAATGAAAGGATTAAAAGGAATTTGGGTTGAGACACATATGGTTAGATATCATCATTCATGTAGAGATGAGTGTCCATTATTACAATAATTTATGAGTTTTAGTTTCATTCACTTTAACGATTCAAGTACATGTTGACATGTCAACTCTTTAGTAAATGAAACCATAATATTTCTTTTTGACCTAACAGAATAAAGAAAAATAATATCATGACTAATTAAGTTTCTAATAGATTTGTATCTTAGTCTTACATGTTTTTTTTTTTATTTACAATATTAGAATAAAAAATCTAATTTGCAACACTATAACCTTCAATGATAAAAAAAAACACAAGTTAATATATCCTTTAAAAGAAACGACATATCTATATTTCATATAGTATAGTAAAAAATCTCACTCAAGAATAAATAATCAAGAGTACATAAATAGTGTAGTAGAAAGAATTTTTCTTTTATTTATTAGATATTAATCTGTGCAATTTTTTTAAAGGATTTTTTTATCGCAGATTCATTTCTCCTGTTTCAAGGTTTTTTATTTAACACCACCTTCAGATGTTTCACATATTGCCTTCGGCCACTGCAGATACTAACTCCAATCGCCCCACGATCAATAGTCAACAAAATTTAGTATTTGTATCTAGTATCCTTTCATAATATGATATTTAGTTTCTAAACATATCATTTAGCTTTATGAATCTTTATATAAAGGGCGACAGATTCTGAAACACCACAAAAAAAATATAGATTCACATCAAATTATGGGCGTAAATGAGATCTTTGTAGGTACTAATTACTGTTGAGATATATGGAATTGTAAACAAAACTAATGTGGTACTTGAACACATTCAGTCTTCTGAATGTGCATCAGGAACTCACATCCACTGAATCACTCAAAAAGACTTCATCTAAACTAAGAAAACCAGACACATTACTAAGATTGACATTGGCAACAGACATGAACATCATTAGTGCAAAATTTTCTTTTTACCTCGTCTTATATGCCTCGGTTGACCAGGAACCGAAGCATATAATGGCGCGGTGACATTTTTGCAATTTCAGCCAAGTTTTATGCCTCGGTTCAGCTAACACCTGAAGCCAAAGACAGCTATAGACCTTAGTTCACGCAAAACCGGTGCCAAAGAGTGCTATAGGCCTCGATCCAACAAGACCCGAAGCCAAAAAGGGACAGCATTTTTGAAAAAGCTTTTGTTTAGGGTACGCGAGGCAAAAAGCGGAAGGGGAAAGGTTCTGTCTAGGGTTTAAAATTGGGCAAATATATCATCTTTTTCGCATTTCTCTTCGCGAGCCACTGGTTCCCTCTTATCTGCGCTATTGTTTCATCCTCTTCGCGTGGCTCCCGTTGGCACCTTTGTTCTCCACGTCCACCGCCGTTGTTGTGCACGTCCATCGTAGTTGTCGTCGTCGCTACTGTGCGCGTCAACCGCAAGTCGCCGTCGCTGCTGTGTGCGTCCACCGCCGCTGCTGTGCGCATCTACCTCGCTGCTGTGCCGGTCCACCGCAACTGCCGCCACCGTTGTTGTGCGCGTCCGCCCCCGCTGCTGTGCGCATCCACCGCAGTTGTCGCCGTCGCTGCTGTGCGCGTCCACCTCGTTGTTGTGCCGGTGTTGCTTGTTGCAGGTGCGTGATGTGCGACGCGGAAAATGCTGCTGCAATGGCGTGCGGTGGTTCTGTGAGAAGATGGTGGTGGTGCAGATCTGGTGTTGCGCTTCCGCTGTTGTGGCTGCTGCGACTGTGAACGGAGATGGTGGTAGGTTGCAGGTGCAAAGTTTCCATGGCTGTTGCGTTTCGCCGGCGAGAAGGAAGATGGTGGCTTCCATGGTGGAAGAGGTTCTGGTGCGGTGGCTTGAACGGCATTGGTGAGCGACGCACACGTGCTGGAATTCCTTGGTGGAGGAGGCACCTCTGGTTCCGGCTCATGTGAAAGTGGCTCCAAGGAAGAGCAGGAAACTATTGGACAAGGAAAAGTGGGATCTGTTGGGTTGTAGAGTGATGAAAGTATTCAACCCATATTTTTTTTTTTAATTTTAATCAATTTTCTGCCTCGGTTGCAACTATACCCGAAGCAGAAAGTCCAGTTCTGATTTTTTTTTAATGCTCATTAGGCCTCGATTGTTTATAGAACCGAGGCAGTAGCTGTTGAATATGTCTCGGTTTTCAACTGAGGTAAAAAAGTGACTTTTTGGCCTCGACTTTATATGTCTCAATTTTGAAACCATGGCAAAATAGTAAAAATAACCGCGACCAAATCCCCTGTTTGTACTGGTGCATGGACATCTCAAAGCTATTACTAAGAAAAAAGGATGAAACTGTTTGACCGTGTATTAAATCCACTAGCAAGAGCAAAATCAATTACCTTAGCAATCTTATTCCCCCACCTCAATCAGTGCATTCAGTTATGAGTAAAACAGAGTCGTTGCTAGAATCTGACCATAGCCACACTAATATTGAAGCTCACCTACGAGAGTTTGAAGCCGACTTGTTTCATGTTGGGTATCAAAGTACCAGCACAAGTACTCACAACTAAAATACAAGATGAAAATAAAGGAACAAAAATAGATAATAGGCAATGAATATAATTTATTCAAGGAAAGGAAAAATTACATATCATTCTCTCTAATAATCCCAAGGAGAAAACAATGACAACCCCTCTCTTAGAAATAAGAAAACTAATACAAGGAGAACCTTAAAGGAGAAACTAACCTTCTCTTTTAGAGGAGAAACTAATATTCTCTCTTAATTCTTCTCTCAAGAAAATAAATCAAAAAGGAATAGAAAGGGAGAGACTTTGGGATGATTTCCTAAGGAAACACTAGACTCCTTTTATAACATTAAAAGTAAGCCCCAAAGTAGTTCCCTTCGATGTGGGACTTCTTTTCTCACAATCTCCCACTTGAAGATTTTGATGAAATTAATCAAATCTTCACACCATGCTTTATTCTTTGCCTTCATGTTGTTTGTTCTTCTGATAGACTTCAGTAGGATCGAATCCATGTAGACTTCATTGACACATAATTCTGATCCTCCAAAATGAAATGCAACACCCGAGGTTCCTTCTAAGGACCTCTTGTCATTAATTCACTGCTCTCCACCAAACCTGCCATGAACCTACTAACCACTTCCACTGCTTGTGCAATGTTTGGTCTTGTATACATCATAGCATTCATAAGGTTGTCCACCACCGATGCACTCGGTACTCGAGACCTCTCCATCCTCTCCGCTTCACTGCTAGGACTCATACGTGAGGAACAATTGATAGAAAGTGGGGTCGAAATTGGCTTGCAATCTTGCATGTTGAAGCGTCGCAAGATTATCAGTAAGTATTTCTTCTGAGAAAGCCAAACCTTTCTATCTTTTTTGGTCTCGGTGAATTTGCATCCCTGAAATCCTTGTTTGCTGGTTCCAAGTCCTTCTTCTCATACTTCCTAGCCAATTACGCCTTCAATTCCTGGATTTGAACTTTGTTGGGGCCTACCTCCAACATGTCATCCACATACAACATCAATGGTCTAAACACCCAGTCTGTTGTAACCGAGGCTTATGAAGAAATCAAATCTCTTGTACGAACAACTGAGCGCTCTCTTTAAACCGTACTGAGATTTGTTCAACCATGCAAACCAAGTTTTCTTGTTCTTTAACGCCTTCTGGTTGGAGCATCATTTCATTTTTGCTTAACAATAACCTTGTGGGTAGTGGTACCCCTTCACATTGTTAGCATAGTCCAAGCACTTAATTTTCCCAGTTTTAAGCTCTACTCGTGCTTTGGATTTCTTGAACTAGTAATAACACATTTAACTTCCTCTTGATGTAGTACACCCACAATCTCCTGGAGTAAACTTTGATTCTCCTAGTGATAACTCTGGTGATTCCTTTACATCAAAATAAATCAAGTCTTCTTGTGTTTTCCTTTTTCCTGGTAGTCAAACTAGCAATCTGCGATCTATGACTATGTTTGTTGGCTTACCACACAATGCTCGTGTAGAGATAAAACAACCTTCTTGAGCCCGAGTAAGAGATTACGTTCTGCATGGATTTTCAAACTTCGCTATGACTTATACCCAAGTTTACGATGTCACATCAACATCGCTTCTTCTTGACTTGTCGATGCAACCATTGCATTAGCTTCCTGCAACGTATCTCCCAAAAGCACATACACATCTGCCATGATCTTCTACGCTTTCATGACTTACTAGATCTCTCCTCTTCTTCACAAAATATCTTCTTCCTCCGAGGTATTTGCCATACAACCTTGTGAGGTTGATGCCTCAGAGTTCTTTCCTCCATTCTTCAAATGCCAACAATCTTTCTTCGCATGCCCTCTTTTGCCACAATGGTAGCATTTGAGATGCTTCTTACTTTGACATCTATCATGAGACTGACTCCCACTAGATCCACGTTCTGTTGATCTACCTCTTGTCATCACCAAAGCCTCTGCTTGCTTTGCATTTTCCACCATATCCTCTTTGTTCTTTCGCTTGGATTCTTCTTCAAGAACAGCTCTGGCAACATCCTAAAAGTGTAGGAGGTCAGCAACATTGTAATTTGTAGTGTTGATGACAAGCTGATCATATGAATCAGGTAAACTTTGTAGTAGAAGCTCTACACGTTCATTTTCAATTATGTTGACATCTGCCGCTGAAAGTTGGGCAAACAACGTATTTAGATTGTTGATGTGATATGTCACCGATGTAGACTCACTCATTCGAAGAGTATAGAGTTTTCTCTTCAAGAATATTCTTGTGTGATGTGACTTAACCTCGTACAGGCTTGTGAGAGTATCCCGAATCTCTTTCGCTGTAGTCTTCTCCGCAATGCTGGATAAAACCGCATATGCCAATGCTAAGTGAAAATTTGCTATAGCATTGTTATCTATTTCCTTCCACTTTTTATCTGTAATGCCCACAGGTTTTTCTTCAATTGCTTCTAGACAATTGTCATTTCTCAAAATTGCCTTCATCTTCAGTTTCCACAATGAGAAATTTTTCCCATTGAACTTCTCTATCTCGTATCTTGTTGTCATGGCTTTAAAACCGACT
>Ga0214543_1007375_pt1 | contig 18939 bp, 12 predicted proteins | sample CNSS2metaG_FD_160094 | JGI IMG/M metagenome (GOLD analysis project Ga0214543, IMG submission 160094) | Root nodule microbial communities from cowpea collected in UCLA plant growth center, Los Angeles, California, USA - CNSS2 | ecosystem: Host-associated > Plants > Roots > Nodule | place: USA...
ATATATTAATAATTGCAAAATTATTATTTTTATTAATTTTATAATATCATAATTATATAATAAAGATTTATAAATTTCAATCAAAATAAAAATAAAATTATAATAAAATATGCGTAAAAAGGTATTTTAGTTTTTAAATTTTATTATTCTAATACTACAATACAAACATTTTGATTTTTTCTATTTATTTTTTTAAAATAATAGAAATTAGAACAGGGGTCAATAAATATTAAAAATACAAAAGAATAAAAAGTTAATTGTGTAAGAAAAACAATTACAAAATTTAATTCAAATTATTAATTTACATATGACCTTTGTAATACAGTGGTGAATTTTTTTGTCAAAGCGATAGTAAATATAATTTATTATGAGCGGATTGTCCATAATAATTAATCTATGTTAAAATTCTTACTAACAATAGAATGTTTGTTGTTTACAACTCAAACATTTGTTGAACTTATTTAAATCAAATATCAATGGAACTAACATAACATAAATATTAATATTCAAGATAATTAAAGGAAATGACTTGGATATAAAAGTAATTTAATTCTATTTTTTCAATTATATAAAAATAACCCATAAATAAATATTCTCATGACAAATCCTAATAGAAATGAAACACTTTATATCTTACTCTCTTGTACAACCATTTATTACATCTTATATGTTTAAGTTATATAATATTTAGAGTAATTCTTCATATATAATTTCTGTAATTTCTGAAGCTCATGTGTTTCATGTAACACAGCATTAATCTTAATCCAGTAAAGATTCATTCTCTCTTTTCTAATAGGGTACTTGAACCCAACCCGATACATATTTCACAAGTATCTCTTGATGAACAGTTAGGTTTTATTTGCACTTCCAATGTCAAATTTTCTAAAAGAAAGTTTACATTTTTAATTTTATCATATTTTGAAATAAATAAAAAAAAGTGTTAGTTTTGTTATTTATAATGTTCATATTGTCAAATGATTATAGCAAGTCCAATGAGTTCCCCACACAAAACACTGATGTGGTCAACAGTGGTGATAGGAGAGTCTTGAACTCTATTTCCTTAACCATCTAAGAAACTCTAGATAGAATGGATATAATTTGGCATTAACAATTTGTAGATTTCCTGTCTCCAATTATTCTAATTTTTCTATCTTTTTATTTTATTTTAATTTGAAAGCATCATATATAATACATTGAATATTATATTTTATGGTTAAATATATTTTTTATCTCTTTAACTTTTAGTAAAATTTAGAATTAATCATTTTTTTTTAAATTTTGGTCCAATTTCATCTCTTAACTTTAAAATAAGGTTAAATATGTTTTTAATCCTTCAATTTTTAGTGAAAATTGGAATTAGTCCCTCTTGGAAATCTTGAACCAATTTAGTCTTTTGTCTTTATGAATGCATGGATTTAGACCTTTAAATCAAATTTTTGTAAGTTTATTTGATGTTTCAAACACGTTTTTCAGCTAACATTGAAGTGAATCAGTGTAAACAAACGAAAATACTATACTGAGATGGATTTGAAACGTCAAATAAACTTAATAAAATTTGGTTAAAAGAATTAAACCCACACATTTACAAAGTTGAGGGATTAAATTAGTTCAAGGGTTTTCAGGATGGATTAATTCCAATTTTCACTAAAAGTTGAAGGACCAAAAACATATTTAAACCTTAAAAATATGTGGATTTAATTATTTTAACTAAATTTTGTTAAGTTTATTGGACGTATCAAATGTTTTCACGTTAACATTAAAGTCAAGATGTGTCAAAAGATGTAAGCAACTTAGATGCTATCATGATTTTTCAACTAATATTGATGTGAAAAGGTGTCAAATAATGTAAACAACTCAAATATTATGGTGATTTTCTAGTTAATATTGAAATAAAAATATGTCAAATGATTTAAACAATTTAAATACTATTATAAAATTCTAAAATTAGACTAAAATTTAAAAGACGGAGTAATTCAAATTGAAAGATGAGATAACTTTAATCTTATATTTTAGGTTTAATTATACCTTTGGTCTCCATTTTCGTAGCAAAATCTCAATTTGATCCCTCTATTTTTTTTTGTCTCAATTTAGTCCTTTCCGTTAGTGGTACAGTAACACTGTTAAAGGGGGTGTCATGTGTCAGTTCCTGAATTTTTTGAATTTTGTTAAAAAATAAAAAAAATTGCCACGTGTCAAGCTGTCGTCGTGCCACGTGGCAGTGACAAAGTGATGTGGCAGTGACAATGACACGTGTCACTTATATGACATGTGTCATTTCCAGTTTCTCAATTTGGTCCCTTTATTTTAATTTTTATCTCAATTTAGTTTCCATTTTTGTAAAAATTGAGCAACTTTGTCCCTCTCAAAATTAAAATCAAATTTAATTTCTATATAAATGTACACAAATATTTCTATCAAAATTGAAATTTCAAGTAAATATTTTTAACAAAATTAAGTTTATTTAATTAATATTTTATATTGAAATTCATTTAAAATTGTTAATAGATAATAATGTTAATAAAAAAAAATTCATAAATTATATTGATATCTTATTACATCGTACTTTAATAGAATTTATATTTCAAATAATTGTATATTTTTAAAATGTGTAAAGTTCAATAATTTGTACGCAAATGTTTGAATTGATGTAAAAATAACAATTATAAAAATTTTAAAAATAATTTTAACTAATTCATGTAACCATCAAAAACATATAAATTTAAAATTTGAAAACAATTTTAAGTAAAGTTGAATGTGAAACACAAATTTAAATAAACTTAGTTATGTTAAAAATATATAATAAAAATATCAAATTTAATAAAAATATTTGTATAACATTTATATAAAATTAATTTTGTTTCAAATAGGGATTAAATTGAGATAAAAATTAGAATACTGGGAACAAATTGAGAATGAGGAAATGACACCTGACATAATAATGACAATGACATTATCACTGTCACATCACTCTGTCACTCTCACGTGACATGATGACAACTTGACACGTGACAATTATTTTTTATTTTTAAAAATATTCAAAAAATAATTCAAAAAAAAAGTAAAAAAAGTCAAAAATTGACATGTGACACCCAATTAACATTGTAACTGTACCATTAACGAAAAAACTAAATTGAGATCAAATTTTCTAAACAAGAACCAAATTGAGATAAAAAAAAAAGGCAACAAATTGAGATTTTGTTATGAAAATAAAGACTAAAGCATGATTAAACATATATTTTATATCCATTCTTATAGAAGTGCTTGCAACTAGTAAGGTTTGCAACACGTTTGCAGAACTATTAGAACCACGCATTTCAACTACCCAGAGCGGTGGATCTGTACCCAACCATAACAGAGTCATCAATAAATATACCAAATCCAGCATATAAATAACAGCTACCACCTCATCAAACAAACAAGGTGAGAATCAGTGAAAAACACACAACATAAACATGTCTACTGAATCTGTGAACCAGGACCAGCTTCATGTTGTTATGTTCCCATTTCTTGCATTTGGTCACATTAACCCTTTTGTTCAGTTATCGAACAAGTTGTTCTCTCATGGTGTTCGTATAACCTTATTGTCAGCTGAGTCTAACATTTCCAGAATCAGATCAACCCTTAATCTGAATCCAGCCATCAACATTATCTCACTGCACTTCCCAAATGGAGTAAGCAGCACCGCTGATTTGCCTCCTCACTTGGCTGCAAATCTTGTGCATGCCATCGACCTTACTCAGCCTCAGCTGAAGTCTCTTCTGTTGGAACTCAAACCCCACTATGTTTTCTTCGACTTTGCACAACACTGGCTCCCAAAAATTGCTTCTGAACTCGGCGTCAAATCCGTTCGTTTCTCTAGCTTCCCTGCCATTGCTGATTCTTACATTACTGTGCCTTCCAGATTCTCGAATGTTGAGGGAAGAAACATCACTTTTGAGGATCTTAAAACCCCTCCACCTGGGTACCCTCAAACTGATGCTTCCCTCAAGGACTTCGAGGCCATGGACTTAATGTTCCTCTTCAAAAGATTTGGTGAAAATCTCACTGGTTATGAGCGAGTCATGCAAGGCTTTGGTGAGTGTTCCATCATAGTGTTCAGAAGTTGCATGGAAATTGAAGGACCCTATTTAGAGTACATGGAAAAGCAATTTGGAAAACCGGTTTTGGTGTCTGGTCCACTTGTCCCTGAGCCATCAAGGGGTGTGCTAGAGGAAAAGTGGTCCAAATGGTTAGACACTTTCCCCGCCAAATCTGTAGTATTATGCTCATTTGGTAGTGAGGCTTTTCTGAATGATGATCAAATCAAAGAACTTGCAAGTGGATTAGAACTCAGCGGCTTACCTTTCATTTTGGTTCTAAAATTCTCATCGGATCTGTGTGCTGAATCTGAGTTGGAGAGAACACTGCCAAAAGGGTTCTTGGAGAGAGTGAAGGATAGGGGATTGGTGCACACTGGTTGGTTTCAGCAGCAACTTGTGCTGAAACACCCTAGTGTTGGGTGCCATGTAGGTCATGCAGGGTTTAGTTCAGTGGTGGAAGCTATGGTGAATGATTGTGAGCTTGTGCTGTTGCCTTTGAAGGCTGACCAGTTTTTCATCACGAAGCTTGTTGTGAAGGATTTGGAGGCAGGGGTTGAGATAAATAGGAGGGAAACAGATGGGTACTTTCAGAAAGAGGATGTTCTGAAGGCATTGAAAACTTTAATGGTGGAATATGAGAAAGAGCCAGGGAAACACATAAGAGAAAACCGCATGAAATGGGGCAAGTTTTTATCTGATAATGACGATAACTTCATCACAGATCTTGTTTCCCAGTTGAAGTCTGTGGCTTAATCATATCCTCACATTTTCATCTATTGTATCACTATCTTCTTCTTATCGTTTTGCTTTCCCTTTCTACCTCTGAATTTTTGTTTCCCAACATCAAATAAACCTCTTTTTTTTAGGTGATATAATAAGTACGTATTATATAATTAATAAAGAAAATTAATAACTAATTTTTTGTATTGAGTTCATGATTTCAGGATATTCCTTTTTAAATGTAGATTGGTGTGAATGGAATGGAGCCCACTTCATTTTAAGAAATAAATAATAAATCACATTCATGTGAGTAGGTTCCCATCTTTTTCTTTGTACTTCCGACAATCATTATATGAGTAGGTTGATGTCTCTTGTGTTTCCGTATTAAAACATTTACATATATCAAATATTTTTTTCACATATTGCAGCTATGTGAATTTACCCTTTTCCTCAAGACACAAATCCATTTTTTCATACTAGAATTTGGGTGAAGATCGGTCTTGGTTGAATTCATCCTGGTTAAAATTCGGTTGTATTCAGTCGAGTTGGTTGCGACTGAAATTTGGATGTATTCGACTGAGTCTGTCTCGACTGAAGTTTGGTTGAAGCTGAAATTTTGTCGAGTTGACCCTAATTCAAATTTAAATGTATTCTGCGCAGCTGGCCCTATTAGGCTCAGTCAATCCTAGTCAAAATTCGGTTGAATCCAATCAAGTTGGAATCGATCGAAATTTGGCCAAGTAAACCCCTAGCCAAAATTTGACCGAATTCCGCCAAGTAGGCCCTGACCAAATTTCGGCCGAGTAGACCACAATCGAAATTCAACAAGTTGGCCCAACTTAATCGGCCTAACTGAAATTCGGCCAAGTCGGTCTAGTCGAAATTTGGTCGAATTGGCCCCAGATGAAACTCTACCAAATTCAATTATTTCGGCTCGATGAGACAAGTTTTTGAAATCTCAATTTAAATTTCTTTTATAAAAAATGATTTCTTTATGTTGAACTTGTTCCAAATATTTGGAAATGAATTTAAATCTTGATCCAAACTTTTAGATCTAGATTTATATCTTGATTCAAATATTTGAATTTGGATTTTAAAATAATCCAAACTAGTTATGCAAAAAAAATGGATTTAGATCTTGATCCAATCATTTGAATTTAAGATGAATCTGGACTTGTCTTTAAAAATTCAATCCATGATCAACCCTATATGAAAAGTATTTAATATGTTTTAAAAAACTCATTCTAGAAATTTTTTTTTGAAAGATCATACACACCAATATATATATATATATATATATATATTACTCTCTTTTTTTAGTTAGGAGAAATCTTTTTTTAAATCCAATTCATACGTTTAAGAAAGGTTATTTTCAAAATTATGTTTTGAAAATTTTGTTATAGAAATCATGTTATATAATTTTTTTTAAATTGGTTTACAATGTTTTCAAAATGGCTTAAATATACATTTGGTCCATATTTTCGTCAAAAATATTCAATTTGGTCCCTATTTTCGTTGTTTGGTCAATTTGGTCCTCAATTTTGTAAAATTGCATTCAATCAAGTCCTTTTAGCGGACGATGTTAAAATTGTTAACGGAACAATGACAACGTGGAACTGTTTAGCTGACGTGGCTCGTTATGCATTTTTGTTGGCATTTTATTTAATTTTAACAATTCGGAAAAAAATAATTAAGTTAAGTTAAAAAGTTAAAAAGTAGGTAAGTGTAACTTAAGTGCAACGAGAGAAATTGTGCAGCGAGAAAAAGGGGAAAAATAAGGGTTCGTAGGCACAAAATTAGGGTTCGTGAGAAAGGGGAAAATCAATTTGCTGAAATCTTCTTCCGCTTACATTCCACTTCGATACATTCCACTTTGAAATTGTGCTTTGTTCATGGGTGAAGTTCGTCTTCAAGCAGTTCGAAGGTTTAGAGCGTCAATGAGGTTAGTTGATTGTAAATATTGGTTTAGGGTGGTCTCATTTGCGGTGGGTTTTTATAGTTGTGTTGTTTACTGTTTATAAAGTGTAAATTTTCGTTGATTTGTTGTTTGTGTTGTCGCTTTCGATAGTAGAGAGTGTTAATATTTTATGTTTCGGTGGTCCCCTTATGTTTCTCTTTTTTTATGCGTATTTCAGTTGTGGTCCCCCGTTTAATTGATACTATGTTATTTTATTTTTGTTTTTAGATGTGTGACGAGAGATTTAAGGTTGTGGTCCACCATGGTGGACATGTTTTTTAGAATGGTGGGCTTTTATATGTGGGTGAATTTATTGATGATTGGTCATGTGACCCAGACACATGAGGGTATTTTGAGGTGTTAGACACACTTAAGTTTATGAGTTATTTAGCTGTTAAAGAGTTGTGGTATGTTGTAGATAGACATCTGCAAATTTTGTATGATGATAATGGGTCAATTAATATGGTTAACGCTGCTAAGCGTACTGGAGAAGTCCATTTGTTTGTGGTCCACATTGTGTCAGAAGCAATAGTTGTAGATGATGATGTAAAAAGTAATTTGAATATGCACTTGTTGAAGTTAATGTTGAGTTGGGAGGTGCAGGGTTGAGTGTAGTTGTCTTGGGGGGTGAAGGTTTGATTGAGGCTGACTTGGGAGGTGGAGGTGAGGATGAAGCTGATTTGAGAGGTGGAGGTGAGGATTAGGCTGACTTGGGAGATGGAGGTTAGGATCGGGCTGCTGTAAGTAGAGGTGAGGATGAGGCTGACTTTGGAGGTGGAGGTAAGGATGAAGCTGATTTGGTAGGTGGAGGTGGGGATGAAGCTGATTTGGGAGGTGAAGGTGAGATTGAGGGTGAGTCTGGAGGTGAAGGTGAGATTGAGGGTGAGTCTGGAGGTGAAGGTGAGCCTGACTTGGGAGGTGGAGGTGAGGACGAGTTTCATGCAGACCTGGGTGGTAGAGGAGGTCAGGAGGGGGTGTTTGGAACTAAGGTTGATATTGAGGTTGAGGTGCATAGTTGGGTTGATTCAGAGACTGAGGATGAGGAATTTGTTGATATTCCTGTCAGTGTAATGGGGGACATTAATAATTGTGATAATGATGTGGCTTCTGTGACAGTTGAAGTTGGTATAACTGAGGAAGAGAATCAAAGTGAATGTGAGCAAAGGGGGGATCTGCGAAAATACGTTGATAGGGGGCTTTCTAATGATCAGTGGCAGTCAGATGAATTGTTGAGTGGTGGAGAAACTGATTGTGAATCACTGGATGATGATACCACAGAGATGTATTTGGGATGTTTGTGATGCCCAAATCCATGTCAGACTATAAATGGGATGTGGGAACATATTTCCTTGATAAGGAACACTTTAGAGATGTTGTTAGAACATATGCAGTTCATGGTGGCAGAAATATAAGATTTGTGAAAAATGATAAATGTAGAATTAGGGTGAGATGCATGAGGGCCCAAGGAAACTGTCCATGGTTAGCTTATTGTGCGTTGTTGACTTCCCATCATAACTAGAAATTAAGGAAATTTGTTGATGTTCATACTTGCAGTAGGAAATTTACCATTAATATAATCAATTCTAAGTGGTTGAGTGGGACTTTGGAGACAAACTTAAGAGAAAATCCAGGTTTAAAAATCAATGAAATACGTAACAAGGCTGTTAGGAAATGGAATACTAGAGTGTCAATGTTTATGGCTCGTAGGGCAAGAGCAATGGCAGCAGACCAAGTCCAAGGTTCATTTAAAGAATAATTTAGGAGAATCTATGATTATGCAAATGAGTTGCTGACATCTAATCCTGGATCTACAATAAAATTGAAAGTGGAAGACGTGTAGGGTCAAGCAACATTCAAAAGGTTTTACACTTGTTTAAAAGTGTGTAAAGATAGTTTTATGTCATGTAGACCAATAATTAGGTTGGATGGATGCTTTTTGAAAGGAAGGTATGTGGGTGAGTTATTAACTGCAGTTGGTCGAGATGGTAATGACCAGATGCTGCCACTATGCTATGCACTTGTTGAAGTGGAGAACAAAGAGACATGAACTTGGTTTATGGAGCTATTAATTAAAGACCTAGGTGGGCCAGAAGTATGTCAGTCCATCACCTTCATGTCAGACCAACAAAAGGTAAATTTCTCATAAATTTTAAAGTGTTTGCACTACGGTTATGGACTTATATATTTCATTTTGGCTTATGACAGGGACTTATGCTTGCTATACAGGAGTTGTTACCTGAAGCAGAACAAAGATTCTGCATGCGCCATTTGTACACCAATTTTAGGAAAAAAATTGGGTGGGAAGAAATTAAAGAATTTAATGTGGCGGGCTGCTGTAAGTACATATCCCCAAGCTTGGGAAAGAGAGATGAGAAATATCAAAGAAGTCAATCTTGAGACTTACAAATACCTCATAGCCATTCCACCAAGGTTTTTTTTATCCTTCATATTGACAATACTATTATACATTATGATGATGCTAACATTTGTGTGACACATTCATTTTCAGATTTTGGTCCAGATCTAGGTTCACAAATCAAGCCATCTGTGACACTCTGGTAAACAACATGAGCGAAGCTTTCAACAGTGTCATTATTGATGCAAGGACTAAACCAATTATATCAATGCTAGAGGACATCAAAATTTATTTAATAAAGAGGTGGGCCAAAAACCGAAAGAAGGTGAAAGCTTTTAAAGGTTCAATCTGCCCAAAGATTAAAAGAAGATTGCGAGAAGAATCAACCTTAATAAAGAACTGGATTCCAAGGTATTAAATAGTCATTTTCACACAATTAATATTAATCATTCAGCCTTATTGCTAACTTTTTATGCTTTGATAGTTGGTCAGGAGAAAAGATTTTTGAAGTCAAGCACATTTCAGTTATTGGGGAAAAGTACAAAGTCAACATTGACACACAAGAATGCACGTGTAGGAAATAGATGCTTAGTGGTATTCCTTGTTGTCATGCACTTGCTGCAATGAGGTTCTTAAATTTGAATGTAGAGGAGTTCATACCACATTGGTTCAGAATTTGCATGTATGAAGAAACATATCACTCCATAATCTATCTAGTCAATGGACAGTTGCTCTGGGAGAGGACTTCCTATAATGATGTGCAACCCACCCTCAAAAGGAGATTACTTGGGAGGCCAAAGAAAAAGAGGAGATTGGAGCAGTGAGAGTTAAAGAAAAATGATACAGAGTTGAGGAAAGGTGGCCATCAAAAGAGATGTAGGGTCTGCCGTGAAGTGGGACATAATAGAAGTAATTGTCCACAAGTCCCTCAACAAACACAGCCTACAGAGCAACCACCACCCCCATCAAGTCAGCAGTCCACACAATCAACACAGCCTACACAGCAACCACCACCCCAATCAAGTCAGCAGTCCACACAAGCAACACAACCTACACAACAACCACATGAAGTCTCAATACAGACTGGGCAACCAAGCACAAGGCAGAAATTGCAAATTCGAAGACCAACTTGAAGATTCTTTTGTGTGTTTTAATTAGGCCTGCTTAGGAGACCACATTTTGTGTGAAATGTATTTAGGCCTCTTTTGGTGTAATTTTGTAGTAATTGGTACTCTATTTTGTTAACTTCTTTTGTCCAGCACTTGACTTTTGTTTAACATTTGAATTGCATGAGTAAACAAGTTTTGATTGCACTTAAATAAATATTGGTCTCCATTATTGGAGTTGTGATTGCCATTTGTGCTTTTATGCTTGGCAGGTTGTGTAACCAAAGTATGGATTGAATTATATTTTGCACTTCTGATTGCCAGGTTTTCTTATAAAATTAAGGACTCCATTACACTAATTTTCACGAAAATAGGGACTGTATTGAACATTTTGAACTTAAAATAGGGACCAAATTGAACAATTTAAACAAAAATAGAGACTTAACTGGACCTATTTAAACCAGAGTTGGGACTGAATTGAACAACTTAAATGAACATGAAGATTCATGCATCCAGAACAAGATAAAGATTACTTAACCCTGCTTCATCTAGAACACAAAAAACATTCATAACTTTATTCATAAATTACAATGCAGAGCTAGTGACTGGTTTTTTAACATTCATAACTTGATCAACACCAGAAAACAACATCCTCACCTAAACACATTGATTTTTTAACATTACTGGCACCATTACTATAAAGATTACAATAATAACAATAACTAATTCTAAGAAAAATTGGATCATTTTCTTCATAACCCTCACAGAAATCTCCAGTTCAGAAATCTTCATCCTTTGCTGGGCTATAATACCATCCCTATCATCATATAATTCTTCATCACACCACTTGAAGTAGTTACACCACACCATATTATTGGAAGCAACACTCTTGTACTTAGAACAACCCCAAAATTGTCTACCATTCTTCTTCGAAGTTCTTGCCACTCGAACTACTGCAACTTCTCCACATTTGCAAATGGGGATTATACTCATACCCTTGGAACCACAAATATGAGACCCACTGCAACTTGGTTGTCCCCAACTATTACAGCAAGAGAAGGAACACGAATGGTGACGAGACATACCTCACAAACAGGATTTCAAAATTACCAAACGGATTGTGCACACGTTTCTTGCTGGCCCCAGATTTCCTGCAAACCCTAATTTCTTCCCCAATTGGATTTCATTCACTTTTAAACCTACAACGACCATAAAAATGAACAGTGCCAACGTCACTGCAAAAATTTGACACGTACTCCAAACAGTTCCACGTTGTCACTGTTTCGTTAACAATTTTAACACTGTATGCTAAAAGGACTTGATTGAATGCAATTTTACAAAATTGAAGACCAAATTGACCAAACAACGAAAATATAAACCAAATTGAATGTTTTTTGACGAAAATAGGGATTAAATGTATATTTAAACCTTTCAAAATAAGTAAGTCGGAAGTCACCTTTTTAAAGCTATAGCAGTGTATTTAGAAATTATGGGGGTGCAAGAGCATAAAACATTCAAATATTTCCAACTCTCGTACACATAAAAAAAAAAGGATTTTTTTTCTGCACACCGATATTTTCATCTTACACCCCTTGTGATGAATTGACCAATTTTTCCTCGGCTTTTCCACTTCATCTTCTTCTTCCTATACATAATTATGCACCCAAGTTCGTGAACAGAGTTCCATTTTCTGCAATAATTTCTTCTTCTGTAAGTGTAATTCTTCTCACAGAATTTGTCAAATACAAAATTGTATTACATAATGTAAAATCTGGATTTGTTCCTACTCTCCCATGTTTTCTTCCTGCACCCCATAGTATCTATGTGAACGCATATGGATTTGAGGGAGAAAGAATTGTTTGTATCTATGTGAATTTGCTATGAAATGAGAGAAATGAAGAAAAGTGAAGTTACAATGAGTAAAAGATAAAGTTGTTCTTGTGACCAGAACTGAGGTGATAATAGTTATACAACTGATAATTAATTTTACGGCTATGAAAACCAATTCTATACACAAGATAACCAAATCTACACATAAGAGAATGATGTTTTTCTTTTCTTTTTATTTGTATTAGTTGAGTCCAAAGAAAAAAAAAATATAGAGAAAGGGGAAGTTGGAAATAATAATAATAATAAAAATATAGATAATACAAAAAATAATAATAATAATAATAATTTTTATTACAGGGATAATTTGTTCATCTTATAATTTTATCAAATAAATTTTTTTCCGTACAACCAAAAAAAAGTCGAAAGCAACGACGTCGATTTCTCGAATTTCAATTCAACCAATCCTGCATTACTAATATTTACTGATTATGATATTATATTAAAATTTTTCTGATCCCTCCGGATCCGAGTTGATAATTAAATATCCGTGCTGTGGCTATACGTGTTCAAGGGTGTTTATGAACAAAATTTAAGATGGATAGTTTTTAAGGAGGGACCACCTATAAGTAGTGATTATTTTAATATTTGTTTATAAAAAGATTAATTGTGGAAATTATATTATATGTATTTGCATATATATTTGATATTTATAAAAAATTAAAATTAAAATTAAATTTATATTTTATTAAATTTAATTAAATTTATATTTAATTAAATTAAATTAAATTAAATTTATATTTATATTTTATTAAATTTAATATATATTTTATTAATTTAATTTAATTAAAACTAAAGTTTATTATATTTTATTAGATTAAATTAAATTAAAATTAAAATTTAATTTTATATTTTTTTAATTTTATTTAAATTTATTTTAAAAAATTATAAAATATATTTTTTAAATATATGTGGATATTTTTTAAATGGGCACCCGTAGATCATCAGACGGTAGTGGGTGAATTTTTTTTGTTGCTTGTTGGATTGTGGGTAATCACTATCCGTGACCGACCCGACTTGTTGTTATCCTTATCTTTTACATCAGTGTTGTTGATCAGCGCATCAAGGTGGCCGAATGTGTCCCATGACATATGCATGTGTCTAACGACGACAACACCATCGACAGTGACGCAGAGGCTTTGATCACCTTCTACGAGCTCTGTTGACCAATGACGGATCTTCATCAAAATTTTTAGGGGAGCCAAAATAATATACTAAAAAATTTATATATTTAATATTATTGTGATTAATTTAATAAAAATGAATACATAATCTAGTATATTTATAATTATCAAAAAAATTACATATATGTATTAGAATGTCTATCGTTTTTTCATATTTTTGAACTCATGGTAAATTGAATTATAATTAAATTTTTCAGTTAACTTTTTTTATGTAAATAACCATGTTATCTGCAAAATATTCATCTTCCATTTTATTAACATGCATTTGATTCAAAAATATTCACAAGCTTTCATTTAATTGTTATGCGATAAACAACCATATTATCATGTTTTCATCTTCACTAGTAGTTTCTCTATCAATTTAAAAAAAAAAATTATTCTTTTGTTTTTCATTAATATACCTATTTAAAAAATAAATTTAGGACTAAAAAATAATTTATCATAATATAATCAAAAGTTGAGAGATATAATTACTAAAAAAAACTATGATAATCAAAGTTATAATTAAAAATCGACTATGAAAGATCACATAGTACATTGTTTCTTCTTCTATATTAATAAAAAATGAATATACAAAAAGGTCATGAGATAAAAAATAATGCTAAATGTTAAACAAATAGTTCACTATTAAGTGAGGCAAAAGAAAGTTACCTTATTTATTTATTTAATAATGAAAGATAAAATATGAAAAAAATGAAGATAAAAATACTTAGTTTATGTCTAACTTTTTTTAGTAACAAAAAAAGAAAAAGCATAAGAGAAAAATACAACATACGAAAAATTCAAAAGACAATGAGAGAGAAAATAAAAAATATCTTAATAATTTTATTTCTTTATATATTTAATTTTATATTTTAATATTTATTATTGTACTTTATAAAATAAATAAAAATATACTTAATTTAATTTTTATTAATTTTAAATATAATATTATTTAATTTAAAAAATATAAACAATTTAAAAAAATTTATAAATTTATATAACTTTAAAAAAATTAAATATAAAATAATAAAAATAAAATAAAAAATTTGGGGGAGGGGGGCCGTGGCCCCCGCTTGCCCCTTGCATCCTCCGCCGCTGCTATTGACGACAACATCCTGGGATAAGAGGCGGTCGACTCGATGAGTTGTCAGGACGATGAGGCAGCCGATGCGGCCAAGGTTGAGACATAAGTCACAACTAAGGTTGAAGGAAGCATCGATGACCATAACGACCTTTTCGGCAAGGGTGGACTAGGGTTCAAGGGAGAGTTGGAGAGAAATTCGAAGAGTGAGTTTGTTGAGACTAAGTTGAAAGAAGAAGATATAATAAAATTTTAAAATTGTAAAATCATAAAATGTAAAATAATAGGTTATAAAATAATAAAATAATAAAATTACATATGTCGATAATATGGCAAGATAATAATAACGTGAGTCACTTAACAACTATATCACTAAATTAACATCAAATTCAATTGAAAAAATTAAATTTATTAAGTATTTAATAGTCTATATAAATTTATTAAAAATTCAATTCAAAGTTTTCAAAATTTTCAATGAACTAAATCATGATTAAACCTATAAGTATTTTATATTTGTTTATAGTAATCATACTTACATATGCAAAAGTAGAGATATTCCTTATCCCATTCATAAAATTTTCACCTTTTAGTTGAACTTATGTGATCATGTTTTGATGTGAACTCTATTTGCACAAGGGTGACAAACTTAAGATATTTAGAGTTAGAACCTTGTAGGAAACTTGGAAAATTAGTAAAAAAGGTGGATTAGGAAAATGTTGAAATTTTAGCCTGGACAATATTGTGGAAACGTTAATATCTCAAGTTGTAAAACTTCAATTAACATGATTCCAGAATGAGGTGAAAGTTCACATTTTAAACTATAATTTAGGTTTAAGAAACACTCATTTTGGGAAAGTAGAAAGAGAGTTATGACCACAAGATAAATTTGGGCAAAATTGAGTTTTTTTTTTCTTTTTTCTGAAATTTGGGTGGAGAAGAAAGCACAAGAGTTGAATATGAAAGGTGGAAGGAAATAATCACTCTTTTCAAAGGAGACATCACACAAATGATGAAAAAGTCCTTTGATATAACCAAGAGTTCTTGAATCACTCAAAAACTTAGGAGAATCACTTTCACTGAGATAAAAGAGGTGAACTCTAATATTTCTGAATAAAATTCAACTTATCTTCATAATAGAAAATGATTCGGCTTATATAGAAGCTTTAACCATCAAAATTACAAAAGACTCATTGATTGCAAACAACACACTTAAGTTAATAATCCCACTATTTAATGGCTGATTGTAACTGAAATTGTGACAACCCAAAAGTCACCAAAAACATTCAAGTATGCATACTCTTAGTCTTTCAAGAGCTAATGACTAAGTTGTCGATTAGGCCTTTATCACAATTTGAAATAAAACCAAATTAAAACCCATTAATTGATTAACCCAAAACATAATTTGGTTACCCAATATTATAAAGGATTAGACCATTATTTACACAAACTAATAACTTAAAAAAACTGCAGCAAAGTGGCGTGTTAGTCCTTCTCCATTTGGACTATGATGCAATTCACAATCTTGACCTTTTCTCCTTGAAATTTGGGTTTGTATTCAAATAATATGGACAACACATGTTGAAGAGCTTCCTTTACTTTCCTTACTCTAGCCCTTGTCATAGGTTCTCCAAGTTCTTCAAATAAATCCTTGTCCTTACTCATTGACACATCTCCATCATGCTTTATGGATTATCATTTAACATCACATAGGGTGATGTAGTTTATAATTTTGTTCAAAATCTGTGATGAAATTGTAAAATGGATATTTATTACTTTCATATAAATAAACATTGTAATAAAATATAGATTCTAATTGACTCTATAATTAGATAATTAGAGAAGACTACATTATTGTGATTGAAAAGTAAAATATTTTGTTCAATTACATTAATCGAAAAACTAACTATTACAATAGGAAGTAAATCACTTTCAACATGGTCAGTGATTCTGAAATATATAAATCAAACTAAGGTGAGTATTATCACACATTTTAGTTTGAGAGCTTTGTATGAACAAATACACATTTTTGTTATGTATAGACACCTATCTCCAATGCATATAATAAAACACACATTTAAATCATTTTCTCTATTACAGTGTTGAATTCAATTTCATCCCATATGCTTCCCTTAGCCATAACTCAAGGTTTTAGATAACAAAACTTTGCATTAACTTATTTAACTGACAAAAAAAACATGGTACTCACTCCTACAGTGACTTATTTTTCATGACATACATGAGTTGAAGTTGTGACAGTTGCAGAGTAGTCTCTTCTTCTCTTCCTGCCAGAAGTGTTGGGTTGTGGATGAGACTTTCCAGCCTCCAAGGGGAAATTCAACACAGCCTTCTGACCCCTCATTCTGAAGGCAGCACAATCATAAGCCTTAGCAGCATCAATTTCACTGTCATACGTGCCTAGCCACACCCTGCTACCTTTCCTTTTGGGGTCACGGATTTCTGCAGCAAACTTCCCCCATGGTCTTCTCCTCACTCCTCTGTAACGCCTTGCCTCATAACAACATGTTACTTCCTTTTTCACTGGCACAATTGGATCTTCCAAATCAGAATTCTGGAGTGGACTTGTAGTAAAGGGGTTTTGGATATTATGATTAGAAGTGAGATTTGACAGTTCTTTGTCTGCTTCAAAATCAAAGCATTCTAGAAACCTGCCGAAGCTGCTTTGTTCTGAAAACTTTGAATCCAAATCAAGTTCTGATGAGGAGTCTTCAACTTTTACAGGGATGAGGTTGGTGAGAAACGGGTCTGAAATATCTCCCAAGAGATATTGGCGCATCAGTTTCAGAGTTGAAATTTCTTCTTCTGTGGCCATCTTTGAGAAACAAGAACTCTTGAACAGGGTTGGTTTATTTGGGATGTATAAAAGGGTAGAAAAAATATATATATAGAATTTGAGAGAGAAAAAATTGTCACTGAAAAAATGGTCCCTATTGATACATCAGAATTCATTATGTAGTTAATGGGAATGGAGACTTAAACGGTTTTCACTCTGGAAGTACATAATCTTATCCAAATTAAATGATCTTTCTATTTGGGTACCCCACATTGAAGCAACATAATCATTATTGGTTAGATGCTCAACTTGCTCTTTGGCAGATAGCAAAACAGCTGTTTTGTACAAAGAGCAAATAAATCAAGTAAACCAATAGGGACAAGAAACTTGACAACTTGTATGCACAGAGTCAACAACTTGTTTTTGCTTTGTTTCTTGCTGATTAGTATACACTGCATTGCAAGCTAGAAAAAAGGCTGCTGTTTTAAATATATGGTTCAACTTGTATCAAGACGATTAAGGACATTAATTTTGATATTTTAGACAAATCACATCAAAGCATTGAAGCATTGTCTTTGACGTATACTTTATACACTTGCGTAGTGGCTTAGCTAGAACCAACAAAGCAGAAGATATGTTATAAGTATTATCTCTAAATCTTCAGATATAATTTAGTTTTGTACAAGTATACTGCATCTGTACGACACTTCAATAGACACAAGTCAATTCAACAGTGCAAATCTCCAAAATCATTTTTTTCGAGATGATCGATTCATTTTTTTCTGATTAAAAGAGAACAAGTAAACCAGGAATTTCACTTTTTGAACACGAGACTGACACTCTTCAACTACATCATCAATCTGATGTATGTTAAAGTGTAAAAATATACTTGCCTTGATTAACACAAGCACGCTCGTAAATCACTTGCATCCACAAGGATAATTACTGAATGATTTTTTATTGTTTTTCTTACGAATATTAAAATGTGCAGACACGTGACTGAATTTGATTATTGAGCATAATTGGACTCTTGTAAGACGAGTACGTATAATGAAGGGAATGATGCATCTATCTCTGTCTGTTCTAAAATAACTGAAGTTATGAAGCACTTCTATGAAAATTAATGATAAATATACCTTCCTATTTCACTTTATACTCGTGCTCGCTTTATGTTAGCAACTTTGTAAACTATTTTTATTTTTTATTTTGGAAAAATGATTCAATATTTACTTTCTATGTATATAGATGGGAGTTTCCCATCTTTCTCACTCTCTTAGTTGCAATCTATATTCTCTCTTCTTTCTAGTTTTAGAGTATATTTCAATCAATCATTGAAAACAAACATTATCTTTTAATTTTAACTTAATTTTAAATTATAAAACTAAAGTAAAAACTATTGATTAAATTAATATAAATTAAAATTAATCTTCATTTAATGCTATACATGAATTTTTTTCATTTGTGTAAAAGTTAGACAGTGACAAAAAGAAAAGAGGGTATTTAGAAGTACAAATTTCTTACGGTTACGCCACCACCCTAGCCACCCTAACGGTGCCTGCTGTCCTGTCTAAAAGCTATTCAATTCTAATTTTCAACACGCCCACTTCCCTATTATAAAAGGCAGTATCAGCTACCATATGTTACTGCATCATCCAAACATAAAACTGATCGATAAGATTGAATTTATTTAGTATCACAGAAATATGAATACGTAGAAGATAATTAAAGAATTTAATTTTTATTTTATTTCCCTCTTACCTTTATTTAACTTTTGTTTTTTTTTTTTTCATTTACTC
>Ga0214543_1007380_pt1 | contig 18928 bp, 6 predicted proteins | sample CNSS2metaG_FD_160094 | JGI IMG/M metagenome (GOLD analysis project Ga0214543, IMG submission 160094) | Root nodule microbial communities from cowpea collected in UCLA plant growth center, Los Angeles, California, USA - CNSS2 | ecosystem: Host-associated > Plants > Roots > Nodule | place: USA...
TTTAATTGTGACTTGTTTATCATAATTTTTTAGTAATTATGTCTCTCAATTATTGGTTATATTATGATAAATTATTTTTAGTCTTAAACTTGTTTTTTAAATAAGTATATTAATGAAAAACAAAAAATTAAATTCATTTTTTAAAATTGATAAAAAATGAGTGAAAATTAAAACATGACAATATGGTTACTCATCGCATACATATGATGGACAATCCATTAAATAGTATAGTTTGTTTTATAGTTATAATTATACTAAAGTATTATTCATTTTTATTGAATGAGTGATAATAATATTAAATATATAAATTTTAAGTATATTATTTTGGCTCCCCCATAAATTTTGATCAAGATTCGCCACTGCACACATCAATCCATATCATATACCAATCGTTCATAGAAAATTTCAAAACTTCCAAACTTAAAACAACCAATATCCAATTTAGGTATTGATCCACTTGCTCAGCTGAAATGTCTTCTCGTTGGGCTAAAAGTACATTCTCACCCAACGATACAATGCTCGTCCAACGAGTTTATCACTATAGTTTCAAGAAGAGTTTTTCCAAATAATTCGCCCAACGAATATTTTCTCGCCTAGCGAGTTAAAAGTCAGTGAACCCCTGACTTGAAACTCGCCCAGCGAGTGAATGCTCGCCTAATGGGTTTGCATAATTTTGCAGAATTAGATTTCTGCATAATTCTGTAATCCCAAGAAAATTTCTAAGTTTTCGCTGGACCTTTATAGATACCAAACACATATCACAATCAAGTTTACACCAACATTTAAATCAATTGATTTCAATTACAATCTTAAACATCAACATTTCCAAACAACATCATTTAGAACTTAGATTCCTTAGCTTTCATAAATCACATACTATTTCACAGCTTAGATACCAAAATCAATTACAACATAACTAAAAGATTTACTATTTTAACATGTTTATAAATTAAAAAGGTGAAATTAGCTTCCCTTACTTGTTATTCTGCTTAGACGATTCTATAAACGCCAAATACCTCTAACTCCACAGAATGCTCTATCTATACAGACACATCATAAGAACGATAAGAACATATGCCAACGGAGAAACTAGACACAAGATGATAAGGACAGACGACTAGAGAGACAAAAATCCTAGAGAGAAATCAGATAACTATAGAAAAGTGATTTATAGAGGGATAATGTGATAAAACGATAATGAAACTCTTTTATAACAATTTTATTTATACTAAAACTATTTAATATTTAAATAATCGAGTCTCACTGTTTTTGAATCACTATATTTCTTAAAATATCATTTTCTACGATTTTACACTATAACATTAAATGCATTTAAAAATAATATTTTTTTAGTATAATTTAAGGCTTACAGTAGAACTTTAATTTCTTTTTTAATATTTCTTTTCGAACCATGTAAATTTAGAAAAAAAAGTCAAGACCACTCATTAAATTAATATTTAGTAAAACTTAATTGATTTAATTTAAAAAGTTGGAAAGTGATTACATATTTTAAAATTGTTTACGTAATTGGTGAATAAAATATAAATCGTTCTGATATGTATACAAACAATCAAAATTAAAGAGTGAATTATTTTTTATGATAATAAAAAAAAATTAAATTTGAACTTACTAGCCTTTTATAAAAATACGTTAAAGAATAATATACTTTTTTTTTTATGTAATTTGATTTCAATTTTTTTTGTTTAAATTCAGAGAAACGTAAACTATTTTTCTTATTGCTTCTTAAATGATTAATAATAAATTTGAAGCAATCTATAATAATATGGGTGCACATATATATCTTTCCAAATTTTATAACCATATCAATAAATTAACCACAAATAATAAAATACATTATTTAATAGTTTATTCATTTTTCTTTAAACATGTATAATTAAAATTGTACTATAGCATAGCATACAGCAATGACCTCATTTGCCCTACCTCAAACACAAACTTGGACCTCGATAGTGACTGTTATTTCTTGGCTATTGCTTTCTACACCTCATCAAAATTTTCATCCATCCCATAACAAAATTATCCAGAATTTTTTTTCCGTAATAGAAGGAAAAGAGTGATTCCTAAAGAAATCGGAATTATTTATCGTGTTCTGAAAAATAATTTTCGAAAATGATAGGGTGCTGGAAGAAATCTGATTCGATACAGGAAATAATAGCCTTTTTTTTTTTCCTTTTTTTTTTCCTTGTGATAGGAACAAGGAGAAAATGTAGGCTACTTATTATTTTTAGAAGTGGTAAAATGCACTGGCTCCGATGGACCAGCTCGTTTGGAATGCAACAGTCGAAGATGAAAATTTTAATCCATCATGTTCTTTTGGTTTGGCCGGTTCAATCTATTAATTTGATAAGTCAGTTTGGTTCTTTGATTTTTTTGTTATGGTTAAAATATTTTCTCGATTCTCGTTTGTATATATATATATATATATATAAAGGTTGATTTGTAATCAAATTCGTGGTTGTTGTATGAAAAAAAAAATATTAATTAATAAATTTTAAAAAATTGTACAAAAAGTAATACAAATCTCCTCACTTATTTGCTCACTTATTTGCTTATGTGGTTTGACCTATTTTTTCTTCAAGCCAACCATCTAGTATAAGGGTTGATTGTTGAGATTTATAATCAAATTTTTGGTACATAAAAAGTACATCCTTTGATGATAAAAAAAAATTGATTAGCAAATTTTTTAGGGTTGATTGTTGAGATTTGTAATCAAATTTTTGGTACATAAAAAGTACATAAAAATTGATTAGCAAATTTTAAAAAATTTTATGAAAAGTAACAACTCCTCACATATTTGTTCCATGCCCCACTTAGATTGAGATCTGATTTGACCTATTCTCTTTTTCAAGTTAGCCACCTAGCTGAAGCAATAAGGGTTGATTTTGTTAACTTGTGAACAAATTCGTGGTACATAAGAAGTACATTCATTGGATGACAAAAAAAGATTGATCACTAAATTTTAAAAAATTGTACGAAAAGTAATACACAACTTCCCACCTATTTGTTCTTTGTGCCCAACTTATTTGCTTATCTGGTTTGACCCATTTTTTCTTCAAGCCAGACACCTAGTCCAAGCAATAAGTGTTGATTTTTGTAACTTATAATCAAAATTCATGGTACATAAGAGATACATCTCATTGGATGATAAGAAAAAGATTGATTAGTTAATTTTAAAAAATTGTACGAAAAGTAATACTCAACTCCCTACTTATTTGTTTATTATGCCCATTTATTTGCCTATTTGGTTTGGCCTATTTTTTTTCAAGTAAGTCATTCAATTGATTTTTGTGAGTTGTAATCAAATTCGTGGTACATAAGAAGTACATCAAATTGGATAATAAACAAAAGAACAAAAGATTGATTAGTATGTTTACACAAATTGTAGAAAAAATAATATGCAGTTCCCCATTCATTGTTCCTCACTTAGATTGAGATATGATTATACATTTTTTTTAAGCTAGCCACCTATACAAGCAATAATGGTTGACTTATTTGTTCATTGGTAGAAATGTCAAAGTGAGCCAACCCGGCTCACACGGGTTGGCTCACCACAAGCCGGGTTGAAAATGAGTGAACCCAACCCGACTCACTTTCTGGTGAGCCACAAATTTTGTAACCCGGCTCAACCAACCACGGGTTGGTGGGTTAAGTGGGTTGGCTCACCAACCCACCTAAATTTTTTTTGTTAGTATTCAAATATTTAAATAAATTTTTAAATAACCTATGAGATGACAATCATAGTAAAATCAAGAACCAATGTTTTGATCATGCTCACCACCAATATATGAAGAATTATTTCCAAGAAAGTATCCATTAGTCTAAGAAAACATGGCTAATATTACAAATTTTTTGTCCTGCTATTCAACAAAATATAAATAAAAAAACTATACATTTTTTTTCATACTAATTTAGAAAAAAAAATTATAAGATGGTTACTTGAGTAATTTACTATAAAGATTATAGTTAAAGATTAAAGTATCAACATATATATATATATATATATATATATATATATATATATATATATATATATATATATATATATATATATATATATATATATATATAACTTGATAATCAAATTAATTAAACATTTAAACTATTCAAATATAATTAAGCAACATTCTAGAATTTAAAAGTATGAAATTGTGAACAAATATAATAGGAGTAGTAAATAATTATTAAAAAAATAAAAGAAAATTAAAAGAAAATTAAAAAAAATAAATAAAAAAATTGTAAAAAAATGTTGGTGGGTTAAGTGGGCCAACCCACCTTCAACCCGGCTCGAACCTGTTTAACCCGTGGGTTAAGTGAGCCGGGTTGAGTTCAACCCACTTTTGAAAAAGTTTAATTTTTCTCAACCCAACCTGGCTCGAACCCGTGGTGAGCCGGGTTGGCTCACGGGTTGAAACCCATTTTGACATCTCTATTCATTGGGCACCACTTATTTCTCTATCTGGTTTGACCTATTTTCTTCTTCAAGCTAGCCACTTAGTGTAAGCAATAAGGGTTAATTTTTGTAACTTATAATCAAATTCGTGGTACATAAGAGGTACATCATATTGGATGATAAAAAAAAGATTGATTAATAAATTTTAAAAAATTGTACGAAAAGTAATACACAACTCTCCACTTATTTGTTTACTATTTGTCACTTATTTTCCTATCTTGTTTGACGTATTTTTTTCTTCAAGCCAGCCACCTAGTGCAAGCAATAAGAGTTGATTTTTGACTTGTAAACAAAGTTGTGGTACATAAGAAGTACATCCCTTTGGATGATAAAATAAATTGATTAGTGTTTTAAAAAATGGTATGAAAAATAACAAGCAACTCCCCACATATTTTTTCATTGTGACCCACTTATTTGCACATCTAGTTTGATCTATTTTTTCCCAAGTCAGTCATTGAGTGCAAGCAATAAAGGTTGATTTTTTTGACTTGTAATCAAATTTGTTGTATATACGAAGTACATCCCTTTGGATTATAAAAAAAACATTGATTAGTAAATTTTAAAGGATTGACCGCAAAGTAATACGCAGCTCCCCATTCCCACTTATTTGCCTATCTGGTTTGACCTATTTTTTTTACTCAAGTCAATCATTCAATGCAAACAATAAGAATTGAGTTTTGTGACTTGTAATCAAATTTGTGGTACATAAGAAGTACATCCTTTTGGGTAATAAAAGAGAAGATTGATTAGTAAAATTTAAAAAATTGTACGAAAAATAACGAACAACTCCCCACATATTTGTTCATTGTGCCCTACTTATTTGCATATCTACTTTGACCTATTTTTTTCCCAAGTCAGTTATATAATGCAAGCAATAAAGGTTGATTTTTGTGATTTGTAATCAAATTTGTGGTACATAAGAACTACATCAATTTGGATGATATAAAAACAAGATTGATTAGTGAATTTTAAAAAAATGTACGAAAAGTAATAACCAGCTCCCCACTTATTTGTTTATTGTGCCTCACTAATTTGCCTATTTGGTTTGGCCTATTTGTTTTCAAGTCAGTCATTCAATGCAAGGAATAGACGAAAAAAAAGATTGATTAGTAAATTTTAAAAAATTGTACGAAAAGTAATATACAACTCCTCACTTATTTGTTTATTATGCCCCACTTATTTACCTATCTGGTTTGACCTATTTTTTTAAAGCCAGCCACCTAGTTCAAGCAAGCGTTGATTTTTATAACTTATAATCAAATTCGTGCTATATAAGATGTGCATCAAATTAGACGAAAAAAAAATTGATTAGTAAATTTGATAACATTGTACGAAAAGTAATACGTAACTCTCCACTTATTTGTTTATTATGTCTATCTTATTTTTTTCTATTTGATTTGGCCTATTTTTTTCTTCTAGCCAGCCACCTAGCGCAAACAATAAAGGTTGAATTTTTGTAACTTATAATTAAATTCGTGGTACATAAGAGGTACTTCCATATGGATGATAAAAAAAGATTGATTAGTAAATTTTAAAAACTTGTACGAAAAGTAATATGCAGCTCCACACTTATTTGTTTATTATGCCTCACTTATTTGCCTATATGGTTTGACCTATTTTTTAAAAGACAGCCACATAGTGCAAGCAATAAGAGTTAATTTTTGTAACTTATAGTCAAATTCATGGTACATAAGAAGTGCATCAAATTAGACGAAAAAAAGATTGATCAGTAAATTTTAAAACATGGTACGAAAAGTAATTAGCAACTCCCCACTTATTTGTTTATTATGTCCATCTTATTTGCCTATCTGATTTGGCCTATTTTTTTTCTTCTAGTCAGCCACCTAGTGCAAGCAATAAAGGGTTGATTTTGGTAACTTATAATTAAATTTGTCGTACATAATAGGTACTTCCCAATGGATGATAAAAAAAGATTGATTAGTAAATTTTAAAAACTTGTACGAAAAGTAATATGCAGCTCCCCACTTATTTGTTTATTTTTTCCCACTTATTTGTCTATCTGGTTTGACCTATTTTTTTTTTTAAAGACAACCACCTAGTGCAAGCAATAAGAGTTGATTTTTGTAACTTATAATCAAATTTGTGGTACATAAGAAGTGCATCCAATTAGACGAAAAAGAAAAGATTGAATACTAAATTTTAAAACATTGTACGAAAAGTAATACGCAAGTCCCCACTTATTTGTTTATTATGTCCATCTTATTTTCCTATCTGATTTGGTCTATTTTTTTCTTCTAGCTAGCCACCTAGTGCAAGCAATAGGGGTTGATTTTTGTAATTTATAATTAAATCCGTGATACATAAAAGGTACTTCCCAATGGATGATGAAATAAAGATTGATTAGTAAATTTTAAAAAATTATACGAAAATTAATACGCAACTCCACACTTATTTATTTATTATGTCCCACTTATTTGCCTATCTGGTTTGACCTATTTTCTTTAAAGACAGCCACATAATGCAAGCAATAAGGATTGATTTTTGTAACTTATAGTCAAATTCGTGGTACATAAGAATCACATCAAATTAGACAAAAAAAAGATCAATTAGTAAATTTCAAAAAATTGTACGAAAAGTAATATTGCAGCTCCTCACTTATTTGTTTATTATGCCCCACTTATTTGCCTATCTGGTTTGACCTATTTTTTAGAAAGCCAGCCACCTAGTTCAAGCAATAAGGGTTGATTTTTATAACTTATAATCAAATTCGTGGTACATAAGATGTGCATCCAATTAGACAGAAAAAAAAAGATTGATTAGTAAATTTTAAAACATTGTACGAAAATTGATACGTAACTCTGCACTTATTTGTTTATTATGCCCATCTTATTTTCCTATCTGATTTTGCCTATTTGTTTTTCTAGCCAGCCACCTAATGCAAGTATTAAAGGCTGATTTTTTTGACTTGTAATCAAATTTGTGGTACACAAGAAGTACATCCCTTTGTATGATATTAAAAAACAGATTAATTAGAAAATTTTAAAAAATTATACGAAAATAACACGCAGATCCCACATATTTGTTCATTGTGCTCCACTTAGATTAAGATCTGATTTGACTTTTTTTTTTTTCAAGCCAACCACCTAATGCAAGCAATAAGAAATGCTTTTTGTGACTTATAAGCAAGTTCGTGGTACATAAGAAATACATCCACTGGATGACAAAAAAAGATTGATCAATAAATTTTAAAAAATTGTACGAAAAGTAATATGCAACTCCCTACTTATTTGTTCTTCTTGCACCATTTATTTGCCTATCTGATTTGGCCTATTTTTTTCTTCAAACCAGCTACCTAGTGCAAGCAATAAAGGTTAATTTTTGTAACTTATAATCAAATTCGTGGTACATAAGAAGTACATCTCATTAGACAAACAAAAAAAGATTGATTAGTGAATTTTAAAAAAATGTACGAAAAGTAATACGGAGCTCCCTACTTATTTTGTTTATTATGTCCGCACTTATTCAACAAAAGTTAATTTTTTTAACTCGTAAGAAAATTTGTGGTACATAAGAAGTAGATCCCATTGGATAACAAACAAAAGGTTGATTAGTATGTTTAAAAAAATTGTACAAAAAATAATATGCAGTTCCCCTTTCATTTGTTTACGAAAAGTAATACGCAGCTCCACACTTATTTGTTCTTTGTGCCCCACTTATTTGCCTATTTGGTTTGGCCTTTTCTTTTCAAGCCAGCAACCTAGTGCAAGTAATAATGGTTGATTTTTGTAACTTATAATCGAATTCGTGGTACATAAGAGGTACTTCTAATAAAAAAAAGATTGATCAATAAATTTTAAAAAATGGTACGAAAAGTAATACGTAACTCCCCACTTATTTGTTTATTATGCCCCTTTTATTTGCCTATCTCGTTTGCCCTATTTTTTCCTTCAAGCCAGTCACCTAGTTTAAGCACTAAGAGTTGATTTTTTTGACTTGTAATTAAATTTTTAGTACATATCCCTTTGGATGATAAAAAAAGATTAATTAACAAATTTTAAAAACTTGTATGAAAAGTAATAAGTAGCTCCCCAAATATTGTTCACCACGCCCCACTTAGACTGATATCTGATTTGACCTATTTTTTTTCCATGTTGTACCTAGTGCAAACAATAAGGGTTGGTTTTTGTGTCATGTAAGCAAATTCGTGGTACATAAGAAATACATCCATTGGATGACAAAAAAAGAAAGATTGTATGAAAAGTACTATGCCGCTCCCCACTTATTTGTTTATTATGTCCATCTTATTTACCTATCTGGTTTGACCTATTTTTGTTCAAGTCATTCATTCAATGCAAACAATAAGGTAAGGTTGGTTGTTGTGACTTTTAAGCAAATTTGTGGTACATAACAAGTACATCTCATTTGATAAGAAATAAAAGATTGATTAGTATATCTAAAAAATTGTACAAGAAGTAATATGAAATTTCTCACTCATTTGTTCATTTTTCCCCACTTAGATTGAGATTTGATTTGGCCTATTTTTTTTTTCTTCAAGCCAGTTTCATATCATTGTCTTAATATCAATTTGATTCCTATATTTGTTATTTTAATTCCATTTTAGTCCCATTTTTTTTTAAAATATGTCAATTTTGTCCTCTCTAAATTTAGACCAAATTTAACTTTTATACAAATGTTCTATTGATATTTTTTGTTAACATTGATATTTTTATTAAATATTTTAATAATATTAATTTTATGTAAATTTATATTTTACATTAAAATTTATTTATATTTCGTTTTAAAATTTTAAATATATTTATTTTAACTTGTTATAAAATTGTTTTAAAATTTTACATTTAGATTTATAAAATTGTTATTTTTAAATCAACTCCAACATTTGTATAAAAATTATTGATATATAATATTATACAAATATTTTTAATACAAATTTATCAATCTACATATTTAAAATTTTAAAAAAATTTAAATAATGTTTTATGTAAAATATAAATTTAAATAAACTTAATATTGTTAAAAAGAAATCATTTTAATAAAAATATCATTATAACGTTTATATAAAAGTTAAATTTAGTCTTAATTTGAAGAGAATGAAATTGAAAAATAAAAAAAAGAGGATTAAAATGGAATAAAATTAACAAATTATTGGACAAAATTGAGATTCAGACAATGATTTGGCACGTATCACCATACTGACTTGACACATTACACAATACTGACGTGATGGCAAAAATAATTTTCTTTTAGAAAAATTAAAAATTGAATGAAAAAGAAAAATAAAAAAATAGGAACTCTGACACATAATTAACATTGTTAGTTTTATAATAATGAAAAAGACCTAATTATTACACATTTTCAAAAAAATATGAATATGAGAAAAATAAAAATTCGAAGACCTATTTAAAATTTTAGTAAAAAATCAAGAAGAAACTAAGCATTTTTTTTTTAAATTACATTAGAAAACCTTTGAAAAAATAGAAGGGGCAACAATGGGTACCATGAAATTGCTATGAAACTAGATTATGTAGATTATGTATCAGTAGCAGAGATATTAGGTGGTATGAATAAAAAGAAATGTAACGGTTCCATTCCACGGAAAAGATTAACAATCATTTTCTTCAAGTCTATTCAATTCAGTTCCTGCGTTAACATAGAGTATGTCCCAGAATGTAAACGGCGGCCATTCTTGTTCCACAATGTAGCCAAGCCAAGCCATCAATTAGAATTTTCCAAGCAACTTCATAATAATTATACCCACAACGTAGTAAAGTTCAAAAACTGCTTCAGCCTTTTCTTTGTCCAGTTGTTCAAACAGCCCACAAATAGGAAGCTTATGTGGTAAACGACCACATTCCATCGTAGAATCTAACACCGCCACTTCTTCCACAAACATTCCCAACTTGCAACAACTACTAAGAAGAGAATTTCTTATATTCACAGATTTAATTTTGACATAAATTTTTCATAGGTTATTGGTAAAAAAGATGCGGCCAATATTCACAAATTAAGAGTGGTGAATTAGTTTTTCCAAAAATTAGTTGTTCTTTTATTTTAAAAATAGTTTTCAAAATATTTTTAATTAATTGACATGATGTATACAAGAATGAATAGTTTTGAACAAGACACTCAAAAATAATGAAAGAAAAACACAAGACACAAAATTTTTTACTAGTTCGATTCTAATGAATTTACATCCCATTTTTAGCAACTCTACCTAAAATTTTTACTAGAATATCAAGAATTAGGAGATTTACTAGATATAAAAAACTTGAAATACACTTCAAAAATTTCAATCATGATAATACTACTCACAGTTACCTATACCTATCACTTACACGGTGAAAAAAGTACATACAAACAATAATAGAAATAATATGAAACGAGTGCACCGAGAAACTATGCAGACTTTACATAATAATAAGGTATTTCTTTATCTGATCTTTAATTGCCAAAGTCGTCACTGAAAAATAAGAAAGAAGGTTAAGTTTTAAACAAAATATTTTTCTGACGAGATTAATCAACTATGTTATTAATCTACCTAATCATTCAAATATATAGCCTAATTAATTAACATGACAGTTTTAACATTTTTAGTATTTATTATATTTGAAAATATCTCATTCATGTTATAATTATTTCTATTCGATTATGTTGTGATTAAATTGATTTTAAGGATAATCTAGTTTGACATACAGTATATCTAGATACATGTTCATATCTTTATAAAATCTACCTATTCTAAACCATTTTTAGCACATCATCAAAAATAATATCTTAATCTTCTTTGATACAATAACAACGATTATTAATTATAATATTAAAAAATTATTACTAAGAAATCTTATATTTTTTCGATGATAGAGGTTTGGAATTTTTTTTTAAATAATTTGAAAAAATGTATTTTCGGTAAAGTTTTAAAATAAGATAAAATTTTGTAAAAGGATAGTAATGAAATTATTCAAAATTAGAGACGTTGAAATTTCACATAAAAATATGAATTTGAAATTTTTTATGATGAGAATAAATACGGTAAGGATGTTGATGCCGAAGAAGATGATGAGATAATAAAAGGGAAGAAGATGACATTGATGATGATAATGATTACATTTTTAAGAAATATTACATTTTTGAGGATGACATTGATGATGATAATGATTATCAATATATTCATTTTTTTTTTCTTTTTCTCAACAACACAATGCTTTTATTTGTTAATAGTTTATTACGAGATTTTTTTTTTTTATAATGTTAACAAAGAAATCTTCGGATTGACTATGATTTTTTTTTTCCAATGTCTCGGCCAACAAAACTTTTGAGCAAACATTGATACAAAAGTGGAAAAGAAACCTGGACAACAACATCAATTAAAAACAAGTTGGTATGTGTTATAAAGTAGAACTATTTGTTTTTTCATATATGCCGGCAAGAACTAGTTATGGTTCATTCAGATAAATTTTTTCTAACCATTCATCGATGGAAAGTGTATCAATTTATATGTACAGTTTATCTTATACCTTATAGGGTTTGGCTGGTTTAATAGAGACAATACGATAAGAAAACATACATAATAAACTATGATAACCTGAGTCGGCATTGTTTGTTTTTTCTTCAACAAAATTGAAGCTTCCAGGAAATTTCAAAATAGAAATAGTGGAAACAAGTCATTGACCATAAAGTATCCCAAGTTAATTGGTTCAGAGACTTGCAACTTGAATCACGTTCCATTAATTAATTCTCCTGATGCAAGTAAATTATTCCAATTAAGCAGAGTGTGAGGTGTAGTGGACCGTATCAATGATCCTTCTCCATGTTAACTAATCAAACCAGAACTGACTGCACATTAAAAATACCGACATTATATTTCTTAGAGGATAGTTGTTGTTGACTTCCAAACCTTTGCAAAATACCAAAACTTATCACTGCATTGCCATTTATGAAGCATACAATTTCTCATACATTTTTATCCTGTGACTCAGAAACAACCTGCAAGATGGCTGAGGCTGTACTCAAGAGTGTGCTTGGAAGTTTGGCCTCTCCAGCTGTAGCAGAGCTGAAACCATTTCTATGTTTCAGGCGAGAAAAGGAAAAACTTGAGAGCATGTTCACTGCAATCAAGGCTACGCTTGAAGATGCGGAAGAGAAGCAATTCTCAGACAGAGCTATAAAGGATTGGGTGGGAAAGCTGAAAGATGCAGCTTACGAGCTTGATGATATTTTGGACGAGTTTGCTTATGAACAAATGCGGCTGGAAGAAGAAGAAAGTGAAGAAGTCAAGTGTTGTATATCAGAAATGGTACTACGCTCTTCCTTAGCCTCTTTTCATCCCATGAATCTTTATTTCCGTTACAATATTGTTCGAAGAATGAATATAGTAAGTGAGAGATTAGATCAAATTGCTAGTGAAAAGAACCAGCTTCATTTGACTTCCACGATTCAAGAGGAAACCCGTGGAGTCCCTGAGTGGCGCCAAACCTTCTCATTTATCACTGAACCAAAGGTCTACGGAAGAGAGCAAGATATAAAAAAAATTGTAGAGTTTTTGGCAGGTGCTGCCTCTCGTCCTGAGAATTTACCCGTCTATCCGATCGTGGGTCAAGGCGGTCTTGGAAAAACAACACTGGCAAAACTCATCTTCAATCACAATGATCTCAAAGATTTTCAGTTAAAAATTTGGGTATGTGTTTCTGAAGATTTCGGTCTCGAGAGAATATTAAAAGCTATCATCGAAGCCGCATCTGAGGACGTCCGCAAGGACTTGGGTCTGGAGGCAACGCAAAGAAGACTTAGAAAGCTGCTTACAGGAAAAAGATATTTGCTTGTTTTGGATGACGTGTGGGATGTGATGAAGCAGAATTGGAAGGATAATTGGCAGGTGCTGAGATCTTTACTGGACTGTGGGGAAAAGGGTTCTTCTGTTTTGGTCACCACTCGCTTCTCAAATGTTGCACAAATCATGGGAACAATAAAACATCCTCATATGTTACCAGAGCTATCCGTAGATTATTGCTGGGAATTGTTTAAACATCAAGCCTTTGAAGCAGACGAGGTAGAACCAGAAGAGCTTGTGGTGATAGGAAGGGAGATAGTAAAGAAGTGTGGAGGAGTGCCTCTCGCAGCAAATACAATTGGTGGTCTTCTACGCTTTTACAGAAACAAGGATAAGTGGCTCAATATTTTGGAAAGTAACCTTTTGGCGTTATCATTGAATGAAAAGTCCATAATGCCTGTCCTTAGACTAAGTTACCTGAACTTACCAATTGAACTCAGACAATGCTTTGCTTATTGTGCAATATTTCCCAAAGATGAACGCATAGAGAAGCAATATTTAATTGAATTTTGGATGGCTAATGGATTAATTTCATCAGATGGAAGGTTAGATGCTGAAGATGTTGGTGATGAAGTGTGGAATGAATTATATAGGAGATCACTTTTTCAGGATATAGAGACAGATGAATTTGGAAAAGTTACAAGTTTCAAGATGCATGATCTTGTTCATGATCTTGCCCAAGTTGTTGCTGATGAAGAGGTTTGTTGCATTACAGCTGAGGATTATGCACCTGTTTTATTTGAAAGAAAAAGAATCCACCATCTCTCGGATTGTCGGTGGTGGCTCAATTCAACCGAATTGCATCAAGTAAAATCTTTGAGGACTTATATAAAGAGCACAGCAACTGAACTTTCTTCTGATGTCTTGAAATGTTATTCTTTACGGATGCTTCACGTATCTGGACTTGAAGAATTATCCTCTTCAATTGATAATTTGAAATATCTAAGTTACTTAAATCTTTCTCGCGGTCGTTTCAAAACTCTTCCAGAATCCCTGTGTAAATTACTGAATTTAAAGATATTGAAATTAGATAGCTGTCGGAGGCTCCAAAAGTTGCCTGACGGTTTGGTACGCTTAAAAGCCCTGCAACAACTGTCTCTTAAATCCTGCAGGTCACTATCAAGATTGGCACCTTATATAGGAAAGTTAAATTCTCTAAGAAGTTTATCCATGTACTTTGTTGGAGAGGAAAAGGGGTTCCTTTTAGCAGAACTGGGTCAACTCAAGCTTAAAAGAGATCTTGAGATCAAACATCTGGAGAGAGTGAAAAATATAAATGATGCCAAAGAAAGCAATATGTCAAGTAAGCAACTGAATAACTTGATGTTGAGATGGAGGACAGTTAGAGAAGGGGAACTAGAAGGGAATGATGAGGAGGTTCTTGAAGCCCTTGAACCTTGTACAGAGACACTTCAGAGTTTGAGAGTGGAAGGGTACCAAGGTGTCCGTTTCCCAGAATGGATGTCAAGTCCTTCCTTGAAAAAGTTAACTCATCTAGAGCTGTGGTCTTGCACAAACTGTATAAAACTTCCAGTGCTGAGGAATCTGCGTTCGCTGAAGTGGCTAGAGATAACCAAGGCAAAATATGTAAAATACGTGCAGGAGGAGTGCTACGATAACGATGTAGGTTTCATGCGTCTAGAATATCTATCGCTCCGAAATCTTCCAAGTCTAATAAGGTTATCAAGTGAGGATGGGGAAAACCAGTTTCCGTGTCTTTCCGCACTTGACATTGAGGATTGTCCTCACTTTTCGTTGCAAGGGTTGCCGTCACTCAAGTTGTTAAGAATGAGCAGAAATCCTAAGTTGAAGGTGTGCCCAGGTTTGGAATGTTTACCCTGTGTTGAGGATTTGACGATTGAAAGCTGTGACGAGGTGGAAGGTTTACAATTTATGACTGGCTTGAAGAAGTTAGCATTAATTCATCTTATGAACATAACCTTGCCTGACTGTTTTGGAGACCTTCCCTTACTCCGTGAATTACACATTTATGGGTTACTTGTTGATGCGTCTTCCAACAAGCCTTAGCCTTAGCCGTCTGGAGGTATTGTATATTCAAGATTGTCATCCTAAGTTACAGATGCGATGTCTGAAGGAAAGCGGAGAGGACTGGCCCGTAATAGCTCACATTCCTAATTTCTATATCGAAAATACCGATGAAGGTATATATGGATCATTCCTTACTTCCTACGTAAATAACATAATAGAATTTTACTTTGGTGAAAACAAATCAAATCCTATTTTTTAGAACTAAAATAATATATTCAAAATTTATATATTTAAAAAAAAATAAAGAATATAATATATAAAAATTTTTAAAAATAATAAGAGAGAAAATAAAAAATATTTTAATAATTTTGTTTTTTTATATATTTAATTTTATTATTTATTATTATAATTTATAAAATAAATAAAAAAATACTTAATTTAACTTTTATTAATTTTTTATATAATTTCATTTAATTTAAAAAGATAGATACAATTTAAAAAATTAAAAATTTATATAATTCAAAAAAAATTAAATATAAAATAATAAAAAAGATTTAAACAATTTGGAAAGGGGGTCATTGCCCCCACCTGGCCCTTCTAACATCCACCCATACATATACTAAAAGAATAATTTAACTCACTCTGATATTTTTCATTGATGGAGAATCTGCTATTATATAACCAATTACAAACCAAATATTAACAAACCAAACTAAATCTTAATCTAATCTAATATTATCTAATATGCTATTTTATCAAACTAAATCTTAGATACTCCAACTAACTAAAATAACAACCAATTTAAATTTAATTCACTAAATATAAAATACCCTATCACCTTGTTAAATAAAAAAACAACTCCATAATCTAAATATTATTTTACAAAATTAAAGATTATCTAACAATATTTGCGATCCCATTTTCGACATAAAAAAATTAGGCTCTTTCTTTGTTTATTTTGAACTCTTAACTTTACCAAGACTGCTCGTTCTTCTTGGTGATGAGAATCATATTGTTTTCTATATCTTTTGTTATTTCATCATTTTCAGTTTTCATATTCTTAAAACCTTTTATTCTCTAACTGCTAAGTATAGCTAAAATGCTTATATCAGTTGAATCAAGGATAAGACTTGAGTATTGCAATTACTATTTTCAGGTATGGATAACATGAGGCAATACTTGAGGATGCTGAGAAACATTTAGGACTTTTAGAAATATGAGAGATATGAGATATATTGTATAAAGAAATTTGTTGTTGTATTTGATTGATATACCCTATATATAGAGCAAAATGTAACAAGAATATCAACTCTACAATATTTAGAACATTTCAATCTTAATCTAAAATAATAGCTAATTACTATAACTGAAACATATTTTTAAAACTGAAATATTTTCTAAAAACTAATTTAAATAAAAAAAGACATCACTACTAAAAATTCTCATATTATATAGAAATTTTCTTGCAAATTTGTTAAAAAAATTTACAAGAAAATACTTTTTTCTGTTATTTTTTCTAAGAATCTTAATTGACAAGTAATTCTTTTGTGAGTAATTATTTCCTACAAAATTATAAAATTCGTAAGTATTTTCTACAAAATTTATTGTGAAAAATGTTTTATACAAAATATTTTGCAAAAAAATTGACAGCAATTTTCTGCAATTTTTTTTCATAATAAAATTTATAAGTATTTCCAATAAAAAAAATTAAAACAAAATTGACAAGAAATATAATTTTTTTTAGTAGTACGTTAAATAATATTCTCGGCACCTTCGATTACAAAAATAAGATCGTGAACTCTAATATATAAGTCATGGCATAAAATCTACAAAAATAAACGACAAGCAACTCAACAAGAAACTAAAAAAAAGAAGCCCGGAATGATTTTCAATATGAGAACTTTGTTGAGAAGAATTAGTTATTTTCAATTTGCTACTACGAATATTAACAAAATGATTATAAAAGTGTGTTGAAGATCTAAAGAAGAAAAACGAGTAGTTTAATGCTCAAATCATTTCCCTTTTGCAAGAAGATCAAAGGATAACAAAAGGAAAAGTAAATATGGTTTTGGAGAAACATTAGTTTAAAGAATTCACTTTTAAATTTCTACCACCTTTAAGGAAGAATGGACAATAAAATAAGATCTTGAACTCTACTATAGCTAAGACATGTTTTTGAACAATAATATCATGAAGAAGATGATTATGATAATAAATATGCCGATGGGTTATTATTTTTCTCATATGTATTGTCACGAGACATTATGATTTTATATATATATATATATATATATATATATATATATATATATATATATATATATATATATATATAACATTAGTTTCATATATATAAAGTATTTGACTTTTAATTTAAAATTTAATGTATTTATAAATATTTTTTCTTATATAATAATTAAATTTGTCTTTTCTATCCACCATTTAGTTTTTCTGAAAAGAACATTTCCCTAAGTCCTTTCCAACTTATCTAAGCAATTTTGAACTTGAACAACCACAAAGACATGATTTTAGATGCAGAATTTGGTTTGAACGTGACTATTTTACTTCTAAAGTTTTATAACTGTTTCTTAAATTATTTTTTGAGAATATATTTTTTATAAGTTTAGTAATATTTTTTATTTTAATAATAATTAAAAATAAATTTTTACTTTTTATTATCATAAGCTAAAGATAAACACACATACCCAGAAATGCATGTCTTTTTCCTAATTTAAATAAAACGATTCAAATTTGTTATATTTTTATTTTAAAATTTAGTATTTTAAATTATTTATTTATAAAAAAATCACTAAAAACTTTAAAAGAAAAAGAATACATTCAATGGCTTAAAAATAGTTTTATCTAACATTAATTCAGAATAACAAAACAAATTAAAATTTAAAACCACAAATATCACACTGCTATGAAGAATAATAGAGAAGAAAAACTTAGTAAGAAAAAAAAAATCATAGGACCAGTCTGATTAATGTGCTAAAAGTAATAAAAACATGTATTTAATAGTAATTGAATTTTAATTTAAATTCGTTTACAAATATCACACTGCTATATATGAAGAATAAGAATAACAAAGAAGAAAAACTTACTAAGCAAAAAAAAATCATAGGACTAGTTGTAACGTGCTATTTAATTAATAAGCGTAATTAAAAGAAACTTCACACACAAATAGTATAACAGTGCAGTCCTGGGGTCTTAAAGACACCCCTACAATCCTAGACACACCACGATGCCAAAAGAAAACCAGTTATAAGACTAACAGAAGAAAAAATAGAGTATTAAAAAGTAAAGCAATACATGGGCCATAGCCCTAACAAAAAGCCCAACAAGAAAAAATCAAGTCCAGCCCAAGTAGACTATGCAGCGGAATGATCTCTCCCCTGTTGGCCACGAGAACCTCTCGCATATGCTCCCATCAATAAATTGATGATCATCGCAAAAGTAGAAGGATAACATACAAGGCATTCAAACAAGAAAGGGTAAGTTAGAGCCAAAAAGATTTCATCAATGCAATCAGATATACTTTCACAGTCCAAAATCCATATATCAACCAAGCATGTTATGACCTTTCAATTAATACACTACGACTCGACTCGACTCATCCGGATACATATAACATGGTCGGGTTCAGCGGATGCTTGCACTTG
>Ga0214543_1007382_pt1 | contig 18905 bp, 10 predicted proteins | sample CNSS2metaG_FD_160094 | JGI IMG/M metagenome (GOLD analysis project Ga0214543, IMG submission 160094) | Root nodule microbial communities from cowpea collected in UCLA plant growth center, Los Angeles, California, USA - CNSS2 | ecosystem: Host-associated > Plants > Roots > Nodule | place: USA...
TTATCTGACTGTGTGATAGGCTGATAGCTGTGGTTGTTTTCTTTGTTTGTCTGTTTATCTGTAATCATGTTGGAGATATGTGGAGAACATGTATTTCATCGTTGCACTGTGATCAAATAAATACTGCTACTGTTTCATATTATTCTATCATCCTTGAGACAAAATTATGTTCTTCATTAATGATTGAATTATATGATAGAAAGTACCAAGTTGCAAAGTTGTATGTGCCGTGTTTGCAAAGCTGGGATTGAGTTGTTTGGCATTAACTTAAACTGAAATTTGCTTATACAAGTATATTTGATGTAGAACTATATTGCAACCTCCTTTTTAACTGTCAAGAGTACTCTAATTTGTTTGAGGCATCTCTACCGGGGTTTGATGATGGGGAGATTTCAGAAGATGCTCCTATTGATTTGGAGGGTTTAGATGCTTCTGCAGCACATGTTGCCAAACAAATTATACGACCTCTCATCCATAATTAATGCTTCTGTTTTTTTTTTTTTATGTACTTGCTTGCACTTTGGTTATGCTCCATGCCTAAAGTACTCTAATTCAGACTTGTTATTGATGTTGCAGTAGTGTCTTGATGACTTGCAGAGAGCAAAATGTCATTTATATATATTGTAGGGTTGTTTGTTTTGTGATCAGTTATATTATATATTGCAGGGTTGTTTTTGTTGTGATAATTTTGTTGAAATCTGATTTTGGACTGAAAATGTAACATATGGAAAAAAGCCCGTGGGTCAGCCCGTCAGCCCACCAGTCCGCGGGCCGGGTTCAAAAGTGTAACCCGTTTCACCCTTACGGGTCAGCCCGGCCCGACCCGTATAAATCAGGCCAAAATCGGGTCGGGTCAAAATGGGCCGGACTGTCCCGTTTTGACATCCCTACATTTGTCTCATCACATTTTTCTCTTACATATGTTAATTACTTTTTCTTCCCCTTTGACATGTTTTTACTAACTCTCTTCAACCATTTATGGTCACGTGGCAGTCACACTTTTCATAACTGACCACGTTTTCGTGTATCAAACTTTCTTTTTGATAAAATGTTAGAGAGATGTGAAATACCGAGAGGGTATGATCGTTTTTATGTCTATATAAGTCCTAATGTTAGATGTTCTGAATTGGGCCTCCAATAATAAAATGAAAAATTAAAGCTGGTGGCTATCCCGTCAGCCCGTCAACCGACCCTCTTATGGGTCGGGTTGTAAGTTTCAACCCGTTTTCACTTACCGGGTCAGTCCGGCCCTGGCCGGTCCGTTTTATGCGAGCCAAAATTGGGTTGGCCAAAACGGGCCGTTGCCACCCCTGCTAAATTTAATTAAACCTTTAAATTTTAACTTGATTTAGTTTTTTTTTGGGTGAACTAATTGGAAGTCCATATTTTGCTCTCTGCAGTTACAGTTACAATCTAGTTAATAGTTGCTCCATCTCCAACTGTATTGACAGTTTGGTGGTTCAAATGAAAGTGAGGGTTGTGTGCAGGAAAATTTATGACTACATACGCTATGATCTCAAAGAAATCGCTTTCCCCTCTTCATTGCCGGACCCTCCTCACATGAAAAAGCGTCGCAAATTGACCAGGGATGAGCGTATCTGGGTATGGGTTTAGGGTTTACTTTCCTTCTAATTTTTACCCCTTAACTCAATCAGAAATAGCTTATTGTGGTTGACATACATGGTTTTGGGTTTTATTGTTCATGTTGTTTGTGGATTAGTTAATTGCCTGAGTTAGTAATTTAGATTGTACTGATACATTCAATGTCCAGGTTTTGAAGAGAGCTTCCAGGCTTTATGCCGCAAGCTGGGTTCGTGACATTGGTCCTGACCTTCGGCCTGATGATTATAAGAAGGATGACATGACTGCTGAAACAGATGATGAAAAGAGAACAGCTAAAGGAAAAGAACCCTCAACACTTGAGGATCTCGGTACCATCTTTTCTCTAGTTTAAAATCAGTATGCTTGTTGGAATTGATGTCAAAATTAGGATTGTTACGATTGATGTACAACGGTTCTTATTGCTGTGGATTTATTGAACATTAGTTATTCTGGGTACCTATACTCTTTTGGTGTATCTAACTCAATTGAGCAAGCTTGAATTGTTGTAAACTCCCTCATATGTTTTCAATTCCTACTGATAAAAAATACCGTGTGTTCATTTAGTTATGTGAACTACTTAATCAAACTATAGTGTATTAATGGTTTACATCAAGAGAAAGCAACGAGGATGCTGCTGAATATCAATTCAGCAGTGCTTGCGGCAAAAAAAAAAAAAACTTATGATTAACTCGTACAATTAATCGAAGGTTTTCACCAACTAGAGTGCAACCCAAATTGAGTAGAACTCTTTGTCCCTGCTATATTTTCTGTTCTAAACCTCTGTTTTCAGAGTTTTATGCTATAACCTCCCTCTCCTTTCTTTTTTGGTTTAAGTTTTCCTACCATTTTTTTCTAGTCAAATTTTCCCTCCATTGCTTTGAATAATGAGTTTTTGAAGGTAATTTTTCATTATTTTGACCAAGCACGTGGAAAATTACAGCTGTAGCTGCTAGAGGGGGGATGGAGACCCTCAGACCTGCTTTGCAGCGTGTGTACATGACCAGAGCATCTGCATACAGAGATGCTCTTAAAAGTTTCATAGAAGGGTACCAAGAGGGTGTTCAGCAAGTGATGGAGAAGAAGGAAGATTCCAAAACGCAAGAAGATGCTGATCTACCCCCCAAAAAACCAACTTGAACTTTCTTGTAGGAAGGGTGATGCTTCTTTTCTGATAGATCCACCAGTAGTTTGGACTATGGCATGAAGTTTGACAGAAATTAGTGCCAGTCCTCTTGATTAAATGGTTTTAATGTACATTTGACTAAACATAAAGAGTTGAATATTCCAAAATGGATGTAGTAGTTCTGAATTTTGTTTTTGCAAATTTTGTTGAGATTTTTGATTTTAGGTGCTTACTAGTGATGTTAAAGGTATATTTGCTCTCCAAAGGTATCTTTAACAGCTAGCTATAGTTAATGATGTATTATCTATTATCATTTATATGTGCGCCCCTAAAGATACACATGAAGTTATGGTTTCAATTTACTATTCAAGTAATCGCATCAAGTTATGCTTTCTTTCTTTCCGTGCTTGATCCTATTATGTGAAAGATTTTAAGTATGGATGGGGTGGTGGCGAGTCCTTTAATTTGATCCTCCCATTCCTGCTTATGGATGCATTGAATACAATCACTGTATGCATTTAACACATTTCAAGGTCACTATTGCATGTTTGTTTTATTCACTTCGAGATACGTAAATTCACCTGCTAATAGATGGTATAAAGAAATCTTCATATATGATTGATTCTGGGTTGGGTTGTACGGATCTTTGTCTAATACTGTTTACTGGAGATCTTTTTATCATTCTTCCTAGGTAGAATTACTTTGGCATTCTACGATACTGCTGGCTATGCAGGTGGGCTGAATTATCAGCTGAAGCTTGAGCTAGCGCTTCTACCTCGGTTTGTCATTTTTTATTTAGAAATATGTATGTGGCAGACAATTTGGGCCATGAGATGCCAGGTTGAATAGTTTTGGCTTCGTTGTGGAGAATGAGATGACTGAAAAGACTTGCATAATGAGAGACGAGACATAAAATTAGGTCCCCACAAAATATTATTGATTCCATCTTTTGGGTGATAAGCCTGGTATATAGGTCTATTTCTTTATGAAGATTGCATCTACAGTCTTGGTCTGAATTATGGAGGAATAGTTCTTACTATTTCAGGTAAGAGTTGTATGCCTAACGTTATGGGTAGGGATTGTATTTTCAGTCTTCCCTCATGGTCATAGTTTGCGGGGAATCTTTTATATCACAAGTTTTGAATCACTATTACTATAACATTAAAGAGCATGATCTGCAAGATTTTCATAAATTTTAGCTTTACTATTCTGCAGTGAGAATCAATTAGTCAGGATGAGCTTGATGGGCTTTCCATGTGAATGGATGCAGGAAAGAGCATTGCTTTTGTGATTAATCTGTTTAATTTTGTTTCTGGTAGTTCATATGCTGAAACGTGAGGTTTAGGTTACCGAGATGCAAAGGGAGATTTAGTTGGCGTTGATGCTAATATGAAGACGTGCTTTATTCTTCAAGAAATAGAGTTCTCGTTTGTGTTCTTTATTCTAGAGCTCACCTAAAGGAGGTACAGTGTGAGATTCATCCACCTCTCAAAGTAATGCCAAGTGATGTGGCATAAAAGATACACACTCATATAGTATTGCTCTCTTATTTTTCTCTTTAATGTCATCTGTACTGTATTACTATCTATGCATAACTGTATCACTCCTGCAGGTCAAAGCCTTTCATTTCTTTGATAGGCCATTATGTGTAGGCCAATGATAAACACCACGATCCGAGGACCCTCCCACTTGCAGAGCCAGTGTGAGCCACTGAGAAAGAGATTGGACGCCTTCTCTTGCAGGAGTTCAATGGGTCTCTTGTGTAAATCATTATGGGCCCCTGATAATCGCATGACACACTATTTGATTACTCTTAAAGGTATTCTGCACTCCTGTCGTTCTTTAGCACAATTATTTTGCATTAACTTGGATGGAACTCGTATCAATCGTATTGATTGAACGCTAAAAGCTTTGTTGAAGCCACTGTTTAGGCACAGTGATCAGTTCATGCTCTTCTCTCTTCCCCTAGGTTCTCAAAAAATTTGATTATTCTGTTGCTTCTTCCTCGGTAAGATCCAAGGGCAGGGACTTGTACTCGAGTTTTGGTAATTAAGTGTGCTGGATCATTGAATAAAAGCATTTCACTGAGGAGTCACATTCTCGTTTCCTCAGCACCTGCTCGTCGTCTATACAGGCAGTTAATTGTACGACAGCTAAAACTTCAGTCAGTGAAACTGTCTTTCTTCACCTGAAAATACCTCTGTTGTACCAGAAGTTTGGAATTTTTTTCACCTTGGATCCACGTCACCTTAATGAATAAAAAAACATTAGAAATGGCGTGTAGGTGCGGAAAAGCTATAAACTTGAAGAAAGAGGTTTAGTGGTGGAAATCAGTCAACTCCAGTGAACCAAAACTATTTCACTCATTGTGCCTTACCCAATAATCAGTTAATAAGCCAACAAAGAAAACCTGAGTTTGCCATGCGTCGATAGCGTTGAACTAGGCTTTAGAAGGTATTTGTAAGTTGTGAATTACACAATTAAGAATTTATAGCTGATATAAACAGCATTCAATTGAGCCGTACTGCATTGCCCGAGTGACATCCTGTTTTTTACTTGCTTGCTCGTTAAGGATATCCTTGTCTCCCTTTTAGTTCATGGTCTATATTCTCCATTTTCCCATGTTTGTTTAAACATTTTACCCTAGTTACGTTGTGAACGTTTTTCTCTTCCCTTTTTATTTCATTGCGTGTTGTTTATAGTTTGCAAAAACTTACATCTGCACACAACAGACCATAAAAAACAGGTCTGGCCACAACCGGGGGTGGGGGTGGGGGGGACCATGGTCTGTTGACGTGCCCAAATTTATTTGTCTTCAGCTTCCCCAAATAAATGCATCATCAGATATTTCTACCTGAAAATTTGCATGGAAACAAAATTTGAAATATCCCTTGGAATGATGATCATTCCTGTAGGCTCTAGCAGCTAATCTATATCTGCACACATAACATGGATATGGATTTTCTAAAATAAGTAATATTAGTTGTTGATGATACAGTCATAATTTGTTATGTATGGTTGAAATTACACACCTTGTGGGATGAGGGGTTTTCTTGTATGTTTGAGATTACTTATTTTACCAACATGCTTAGTTCTAAGATAGCGGGATCCATATAATATACGCCGAGTTGAGATGTGAGTACCACCACCACTAAGAGGTGGAAGCATATAGCATGTGGTTTTGTGTTGCTTAATTAGAGGAGTGGCTGTGTTATCTATCAAGTCAAGTCAAGTCCACCCACCCACCCATCATACCCACCAATGCCAAATTGCAGCACACCATCTGTGACACCATACCTTACCTCCCACGTATATTATGATGAGCCCTTGTGAAAATCTTGAGGCAGAATCCCAACAGTAGCAGATTGATTCCTCATTTCTGATTTCCAATGACCTAAAATTCTCCATTTAGCACTGGGATGACGTCACCCAGCTCTCTCAGTGGGCCCATCAAAACCTCTCCATACCTTACCTTCTGAATCTGCCCTCTGGCTGCAGTCTCTTTTCTTTTCCCATCACTACTCTCCACCTTCGGGTTTACTCATTGCTACTCTTCTGGTGTGAAAGTTTGGTAAGAAAATCAGGGATTCGTTTCTTTTTCTCCCTTCTAGTTTTTCTATCATTTTTCTTTCTGCTCCTCCCCTCTTCATTTCCCTTTCCCTTTCCCTTTTAGGCAGGGTTTGAGGGGAACCTGACAAGTGGGTTAATTTTATCAATTATGAGATGTCGCATCCACCTATCGTTGTCCTTGGTGATTTCTCTTCTGGTTGACATCCTGTTGCAATCACGCATCGACACATTATGTTAATTCCTACTTTTTTTTCCACTGCAGCTGAAAACATTTAAATAGTTATGACACATACCCCATAAAAAGTAAGACGTGCCATTGATTTTATGAAGAAAAAAAAGAGGAATGTAAGGAAAAGAAAGGTATTGATCAGTTTATGTAAAAAAATTTAGTAGATTCAAAACATTTATCGGTGATTTTCATTATCATGTGCATGTTTTATTTTTCCTGCACGTATTGAGTGTATGCTTGTGTAAAGTGTATATAATATATTTCGACTGTTTCTCCTGAGGACTCCGAAGTTAGCGACTCAATTAATACATTTTTAATGGTTAGATTAGTGCCATTAAAAAGGAGGTATCAAGGTTTTGGTAGAAACTTTCTGTACGTGAAAAGTTATGAATAAAATTGTTTAAAGAATCAACAGAACATTTTTTTCCGGATACCAAAATATGTGCGAAGCAGGTAATCCCATAAATTCAGGATTGTGCAGTGGGATAAACTACTCCAGTGTGACTCGAAGAGACACTAATTGATTAGAACAGCTTTGTCACAATGGAAAAGCTAACATGGTTGGTTGACTTCCATGTGTCGCAGATTTATCGAGTTTGCTTGAAGAAGAGAGTTTTGGATCAACTTCTCAAACATATATATGTCGGAAAGACAATCCACGGCATTCGTTATGTTTAATGATGAAACGTAATTAAAAGGTTTTCTTTCGCAGAGATTTAATTATAATCCGTTCTTCCCATGCTTCGAACTTCCAATTGTATGGCTAATGGTTGGTAGACCACACCACCAAATACACATCAAACAAAGTGGGCCAAAAAACAAATGTGATTATACCCAATAAACTGTCGTCCACGGTTAATCTATTTGCACTCGTTGGCCTCCACCACTTAATAGTAGAGAGAGAACTGTGTTTCCAATTAAATAGAGAATGAAGCTAGCTCTGTCGGGGTAAAAGGAAACCAACAGTAGTTTTCCATTCGTATTAATCCAAGATGCTGAATCAATTAAATGAACGAAGACAATCTTGACTTCATCAAACCTCACATGACTCAAATTAAGTCTACTCAATTCAAGTTATATTTAGTTCTGGTTTATAATAAAATATGTAGAGCTTTCCCCTTGGGCCTTTTTAATATTATATTACGGGTGTAACTTTTATGCATCGTCAGTGTAAGAATCTGGCACTGTCAATCAATAAAAGGTCAAATTAACATGAATTTATGAGGCCATTATTGTAAAAATTAGAAAAAAAAAACTTTAATTTGGTGACATTTGAAGTCTGCGAATGTATATTGTATATATAATAGTAAGAGGCAAAGTTGATGGAAAAGATGTCCGACGATCCATCTGGCATTCACAGCTTGGTTTATAATAAAATAAATATGCTGGAGTGAGAGGGAACATGAAGATCCGGTAAAACGAATAAAAAGGCATTTCCATTTGCATGCATCTCCCTAATTCAAGACAAGAAAGATCGTCTATAATCTTGAACGTCAACCTAAATATACTTATAATAAAGAGGGGTTGATGTTAATGTAAAACTAATTAAGGGCACACCTTAACCCTGAAGCTGGGAAGGGAAGAGAGAGAATCTAATATCTAAGATCTAATACATAGATTGTAATTGTATTACGGTTGTTGACGTAGCATGTGATGGTGAGGGTTTGAGGAAGAAGAAGAAGAAGAAGAAGAAAAAGAGGTTTGAGGGTGTAAGTGGTGGTGGTGAGAAAGTGTTGTTGTTGTTGTTGTTGTTGTTGAAGAGAGAGTGTAAGAGCATTGGGAATCCTTATCAGGTTGGCATTCCATGTTCACCCCAAACAGCCTCAGCACCCTGCCACCTGAACTGTTCCCTCCCGGTGTCGTTTGGTTCTGTCCTTGGGACCCTCCACCTGTAAGTAAAAAACATTACAACACGTGCAAATGCCCGCGCTTTAATCATACACATTTCATGTTCCAATCAATTCTTTTAACCATATACTACAATACCATATTCAAATTCCGCCCCACCAACCCAACAAAAACATCTTCCTATGTTAAAAATCTCATTCCTATATTTTTCACCACCTTTACTTCAACCACAACCCGAGCGTGCTCCTCACGCGGCATACGTTGCACTCCCACACACCCTCTTCTCCACGCAATCTCACTTAATTCCTAACCCACATTTCTTCCAATCAATGAATCAACAGTGTTTGTTTGTTACTTCTACCACTCCATTATTTTTAATTGGAATCCAAAAGTAAACGAAATAGTGTGTAATAAATAAACATACAGAAGATAACGTACCTGGAGGTGCATGAAGGGAGTGAGGTTGGTATGGGAAAGGGAGGTGATGCGCAGGATAAGGGTGCGCAGAGTAGAAGGAGGGTGTGGCGGTGGTGGTAACGTGAGCGGGGGGGTTGGGTTGGCGGCGGGTGGAGGTGATGAAGAAGCGTTGAGGATGGGTGCGGTGTCTGTGGAAGAAAACGACGTCGCCAGCGTGGAGCCGTTTGTCCTTGACGTAACGGCTCCATCCTTTGGTCAAAACGTAACTCTGGCTACTGTTCCAATAAGAGTAACGGAAACGCCAGCACTTCCCGGACTCGTCCTCGAAACTCAGTAACACGCCCTTCGCGCTGTCACCGCACGACGACGACGACGACGACTCCAGCGGGAAGTGCTTCTCCGCGTGCTGTTTCGGGATCACCAACCGGTTCAGCTTCCCCACGTCGCTTGGCGTCAACGGCTTCTCGAACATCGCTTCCTTCTCCTCCTCTTCCGCCGCCGCCTCACCACCACCCTTCTCCATCACCTCCTCTTCCTCCTCCTCCACCTCCTCCTGGTTGTCGTTCAGGTTGAAACGAGGGGTGTGAGAGTTTCCCAGCCACGTGGCCGCCTGTTGTTGCTCGGTACAGTATAGTCTGGCTTCTGGTGAGTAGTGGTTTATCGACATTGAAAGGTTCTGTAAAGAGAGAGAGAAAGAAGGAAGAAGAAGAGAAGATAAGAGAAGGGGCGTGTGATGATGATAATGATTATGGGTTCATTTGATGTGGAAGCTGGGGGAATCACTGCCTGTTTGATGGACCTAGCAAAGATATGACAATGAGAGAGAGAGAGAGAGAGAGAGAGAGAGTGTGTGTGTGTTTGAGAAAGAGAGAGAGAGAGAGAGACCGAGTACGAGAGTACTTTAAGGTTATGTAATGTGCCAAGTGCGTTACTATATGAAGAAGAAGAAAAATAATAAAAAGACAAAGTCTTTTTTTGGGTTGTTTCGAATTTCGATGCTGTTTTTCGGTTTCTTTTTAAATTAACGTTTTTTATTTTTATTTGTTTCCGTGTGAACCTGGTAGTATTATTAGGATGGTTGCTTTTTTGTGCTAAACGGAATGATAATGAAAGTGTGTGTGTGTGTGTGATGAGATCGCAGAGTTGTATTGTATGTGTTCTAAGTGAGACACGGTGAGATTTTTAAAATGAAATAATTACTGAATTGGACCGAACATGTATGTTTGTGAGGATGAGAGAGAGATTGCAGAGTACAGGTGAATAATTTGGTGTAATTAGGGACATCCCATGTTAATAATTTGGCTTACAAATCAAGTGATGGGACCCTTTCTCTCCCAACCCTCACCACTCACTCACTCACTCACTCATCATAATTTCTTTCTTTCTTTCATTCTCAACCCTATCCAATCCCACTTTAACTCTACTATTAAATGTGTTGTTTTTGGTGATATAAAATATATTTTTGTAATGTTTATTACTTACTGGAAAGTAAGCATTTAGTAATGGAGAAAATAGTGTGGAGGGAAAAACTAACGTAGAGTGGTCCACGTACGTCCTCTTCTCCACAAGTTGTGTGTTGAATCTGAATGATGGGCATGCATATGAATGTAAATGAACATAGGTCTGATTCATTTGAAGTCTTCTGAAAATGTATTATGGTGAAGATAATGAAAGAATAGTGTTGTGTCACGTGCATGACTTCATTATTGGTGTTTGGCCATTCCTGGTTTTCAAATTAAGGAAGCTATGCATCAAATTGAATGCGTCATGGAGACAGGGAAGAGAAGAAAACAGCACAAACAAACAAAGGCATGGGAAGAGTAAAATTTTATTTCCACAGATAAACTTTCTCCTCTTCTCTTCTTTTCTTTTCAGTTAGCAATTAGAGAACACACAAATCCTGCATCATATTCGTGTTTCAATCCCCACCTCGCATGTCTCTGCTACACATAATCACACACACTCTCTCTCTCTCTACTTATTATATGGTCCTATTGCTGTCTACTCATCTTTATTTTTTTTATACATATATACTTGTATATATAATAATTTCTTTACTTAGATTATGTCTTTTCTATGAGTTGAAGACAAAACCCACCTCAGTTTCCAGGTAGATTCAGACACCCTTTTTTGCCCTACAAGGTTTAACTCATTTGTTTAGTTTAAGTGTATAGAAATATGTTGGGGACACACCTATGATAAAAAAAGTTGTTGAGTGTTCTTTTTCTTTTTTATTATATTTCAGTTTTCAAATTAAATAATGCTGTTGGCGTCATCAGGGAAATATCTATGGCCAGTGTTGAGTTTTGGTTGATTATGGATTTTTTATTATTTTTTTTTTTTTTACGTTAACCTGATTAGATGTGAATGAGGCTTTATTCTATCAGAAAATAATGCACACTTGTTAATGCTCACTGTCATGTCACGAAACCTTGGATGCGACGGTCCCATAACCAGAAATGCTTGGCGAGTGCAATTAATTCACAGAAGGGACCATCAAAATTGCGGGTCCTGTAAATGATGACACATGCTTACATCGAAGTAAATAACAAATTTTAATGTTTTCTCAAAAATATTATTTCTTCAATTTTTACAAAAAATAAATAAATAAAGAGAATGAAAAGATAAAAGCATGATATATAATTCTTAGAATCATTTTGTATAAATAAAACGATCCCAAAGATGTTGGTCGGCTAATTGCTGGAATCATTGACCATGAAGAAATTATGAATCTGGGCTTGGTGAGAATCTGCCTTGTTAATGTGGTGTGTAGTATATGACTCTGCAAAACATGTCAATAGTTTTTTCTTTTTTATATATATAAATTTCAATAGTTAATTTCAGGGGAAACTGTGATACAGAAGACACCCCCACGAGATTTTTAAGGAAAGTGGGGTAGGAACAGGCACATGGAAAACAAAAGAGATAAAATATATACATTGACGTATTAATTAACAGAACTATATATAAATTACAGCAAAAAGAAAAAGAAAACTGTCATGCTTTTATGACAGTATTTCATAATAAATAATTCAGGTGGTGAGTAGTTAAAGTCTTTGTCTTTGATTTAGCAATGAATGAGGGGAGAAGCTAAACAACATTTATATATATATATATATATATATATATATATATATATATATATATATATATATATATATATATATATTTTCGATACATTTAATAAGTCTCATGTAAGTTAAAATTGAGGTTAAACTCTTTTCACCTTCTAATATGTCTTTTAAGTATAAAACAATGATGGATTTCACCCTGTTCTAAAGTGGACAATAGTTCAGAAACGAAACTCAATAGTTATTATCTAATGATGATTGTCGCGGAAGAACTTGGTTCGAATCAGAATATGTATAAAAAGGCTGAATTTTGTGTTGTTTAAATTTGTTAGTTTTTGGGTAAACAAAAGAAAGTGAGAAAGGTTTGGTGAAAGAGATGGTATGATTGGTTTAACTAAATATTTTGTCTCATGCAATAGATCATCAGAGAGAGAGAGATAGTGTTCCAGATTGCAATACTTAGTTCATTGTAGCAGTTATAAATTCCGAAAGCAACTTGTGAAGAAAAGGCCAAGAACAATGTACGCAATCTATTATCTTGATACGCATCCTACGCTTTGAGTTTATCGTACAGAGAGATTAATAAAGAATTACTCAAGTGTGTATAAACCCACCTTGTGCTTGATTATGGCAGAATAATTAGCACACTTGTCAACAACTTTATTAGCATTCAATTTATTGTTTATTAGTAGTTTGAATTGACACTAATTTTGCTAACACACATGCATACCCGTTAGACAAGTGCAGATTAATTGATGAAAAATGTGTGTAGAATATGGTAAAACGCCAGTAGGTAAAGGTTTAATTAAAGTGGGCCAATCGGAGTGCACCTCACTTGGAAGTTATCACATTAATCATTATAAATATAGTAATATGTTTGCATGTGGCTATATTAAAGTTCCAAATAGTACAAGGATCTCATATGCATCAATTATATATTGAGTGTGTGACCCTCTAACTCCAACAAAACCATTGCATATAGTATTGGCAAAAAAGGTTGCTCAAAGGTATGTATAATCAAGTCAAACTCCAGTGACTCCATGCCATAATTCACTAACTTTCCCTCATGCAATATATTTTTTCTGTATTTGTTCCTTCATGATATTGGGGTCCTTAAGTCTATACTTAATTCGCTTGACTTTTATATATACCCTTTCTTCCTATCTCTAAATCTGTAAAATAATATGATTAGATATATTTGAGGTATTGTCCATTTTGTACTTCATAATTTTGTCTTTAAAAGACGTCTTAGATAATTGAAGAAAAAATAATGTATTTAAATTTTTTGACTCTAAGTGATGTGAAACTAACTGATATACTATCATACAAAGTGACTGATAGGGTTTCTATTATAAAAAGTGTTAGAATCAAACGCTGGCTTACCACTCAAAAGTTATAATCATTAATCAGGACATAATTCTTTTTACTTAAAATTGTAACATAAGTCTATGCCACGATTCAATTATAACCTGACCTACTTTATGTATGTCATTAGACAATTGATATCTCCTGCAAGAGAAAGTTGAGTTTTACTGTAATATATGTAGAATTTGATTAGTTGGAGAGGGAAGATGACTAATATAGAAATAAATATGGGCATGGTGAAAAAAAAAAGTAAAAAAGATATGATTAGAGTGTAGTTTAGCACGCCAAATGGCAGCTGGCCTGATGCTTAGGAAATTGATGATTCATAGGGTTGATAATTAGCCATAATTAAGAACATTGAACCAAGGAATAACACACCCTGTTTCAAGAATGCGTTTCATCATGCAATATTTTGTTCTATCTATTTGTGGCAATGAGTGGCTGAAACATATGATTTGGCTTAGTTATAGAAAGACCACTATTAACTAACTAATCATAGGTTAAAAAACAACAACAACAACATTCAATTGTAAGCATGCAAGTCTAATCTTGCGCTGCATGATGTCATCTTTATGCCGGCATAATATATTTCCACTGTGCCCCACACACCACACCGACTCCTATTTTTTGTTTTTTTTATTCTCTCTTCCTTTTCTAATGTGTAGTTGCAATAACTCCTTCGGATACACGAAGGATCACTCAGTATTACAGTATAGAACAAAAACAAACTTTCATGTGTTATCAACAATTAAGGATCAATTCGTCCGATTTGCTTTTGGTGTTATCTATGAGCAAATCTCAGTTGAAGAAAAACGATAAATGAATAATGAACCACTTTCTAAGACTCAAAATATGAAATTTATGCATAATATTAAATTGATATATGAATCCTTAGAATTTAAAATATCTGGAATCAAACAACAGTGGAGGTGGGGTCCTATTTTCTGTAATAAGGTTGTGATAAGTCAAAAGGGATGAATATCTGGCACCATGAAATTAATCACTGGTCTACACTCTAATGCAAAACACAGGCTATATATATACCTAGCTTCACCAAGAAACCAACTTACATATAATACTATGCTGCATAATAATTAATCTAGCTGTTCAATGAATTAAATAAAGAGTCCAGTAACAGTTTCCAAGCAAACAAGTATATCAGAAGCAGAAGCAACCTCTGAAAACATTAAAGAACCTCACAACTCTCATTCAAACAAACAGATTGTACACACACAGAAACTAAGCTAATTCAGATGACGAAATTTTGCATTATATATAAACTCTAGAATTGTAGTTATTCGAGTTACTCTAAGAAAGTTGAACTCATTTTGAATGCAATCAGTACAGCATATAAAAGGGGAATTCAGTTTCAATTTCATTGTTTAAGAGTAAGTATAAAATTAAAATAAAATTATCTATGAATCCCTCATTAAAAAATTTATTGTATTTTTATTAAGTTTTATACATAAAATTTTGGGTTTTAACGTGAAATTAGAATTAATTATAAAATATCTAGTCTAAGCTAAACATAAACAGAAGAAGAAAAAGAAAAGAAGCGAGAAGAAATGTTTAGGCAAAAATAGTAAAACAGGAAAGTAAAGGGTCCGCATATAAACAAACACACAGAATGAAATACAAAGAGTGTGGGTTCGGAAAAGCACAGAAAATGCCACGTCAGGTATTTGTTGGTCTTACGGTGAGGGAAGGCATGCGTGGTGGGCTGTGGCCCACAATGTGAATGTGTAAATGAAAGTGGGCCCAGAGTGGCATTCTCCTTCCCTCATTTGTCAAACCCTCTTTATTCTTTTTTTACTTTTTTATGGGTGGCAAGGAGCATTTTCTTTATCTACTTCAGTTGTGTGGTGTGAAAACTGCAACAAAAGATGGAGTTGCACAGAGTGGTGATGGAATCGGGTAAACGGCACGTGCCACGTGATTTGTGTAGGTCTGTGGAAGAAGTAGAGGGGGTGGATCTAGACTTGGGACCATTCCACCACCATTTTGACTTATGTAGCAGGCCCAATACAATCGTCCTCTAGGCCCTAACTAACCCTCCTTTTCCTTCTTCCTTTTTCACTTTTCATTTTACTCTCCTCACACACGCACACCTCTTGCTTCTTACTTCCCCCAAAACAACATCAACTTTGACTTCCCATTTAAAGACCAATGCTAAATTCCTAATGCATGCATCATCCTCTTACACCTAACCAATCTATTATTACCATCCAAACTCTTAAAAGTAAGTTTTTGGATATTTTTCTTTTGCCTATTTTATACTCCGTTTAACTTTCTTATTTTTATACAATATATATTTTCTACAATCTTTCTTCTTTTAAATATGAGTATTTTTACATTGATATAATAAATATTATCTTTTTATACATCCATTCATCTTGACCTGACACTATTTCAGGATGATTTTCAATAAAATAACTCATTTGAGTCGATCACCAAAATAAATCATCGATTTTGATACTACTAAAGAGATATAATATCAATAAAATATAAGTCCAACTCGAACACAAAAAATTAACACTAACTCCAATCTAAAGATAATAAATTTACAAGTTTTGTTCCTTAGACTTAACTCATTCATAGATTCTCAACCTATTAAAACGTTTTTAAGAAAAGTGAAATCACGTATTACTTATCAAATATTTGAGAGATGTTAATTTAGACTTCCTTATCAATATTATTCAAGATTGAGCTTGCAAACAATGTAAACAAGTTGCAGTGAAGATGGCAGACAGGTTAGAAGTGTAAGCTACTGTTCTGAATAAGCCTAGCTCCTGGACCAGTTTGGTCTTTACTGTTGTTCTTGTTCACTTTCATTTGAAGCAAAATATTTATGGCTACCTTTGGGATCTGTAATAGTACTGTGGATGTGGCTGTTCAACATCTTATTTACCTCATCTTTGAATTACTCTACCTAAATGGAAGGGGTCTTAGGTAATTAATTTGGACCCTCATTAACTCTCCTCATAAGCTTTAGGTCTAGCTAGGACCATTAAACTGGAGCATACTTTATGAGAAAGGACCACCTTATCCAAGGCATCTCAATTTCACTCTCTTCACCCATAAGATGGTGTCATTTTCTTCAGGGGTTAACGTTCGTTTACTTTTTCCTTCTTTTTTTTTTTTTTTCAATTTTACTATATGCAGTATAGTGAAACAAAGAAATGGACACTTGATTATTTTTTCTAGTTTTACCGTTTTTGTTTTAATCGATTGAGTCAAAGAATACTGTAATCAAATAAAGCTTATAATATGGAGTGTAGGCATCAGGATGAGGGGGCCAAAGAATGCAAAAATCAACTACTGTGAAAAATGAACAACGTTTTTATGAGTAACAAGCACTTATTATTATATGTTACTATGGTTATTCTGGGTATCCATTATATCTGTTTCATCTGACAATAATTGCAGGGACTCAAAAGATGCCCAAAAAATTGGGAACAAGACTTAGTTAGTGGAGTGTAGGTCTTGATAGTATTGGGAGATCCAACTTGCTATGATCTTTACCTCCTGTATCCTTACATCTTTAAGCCACTTTGGATCTTCCTTAGTAGAGTACCTTAAGTCTACATGATGAGCTCCTGCTCACAAAATGTAAAAATAAACACAACAGAGAATGGGAAAATTCAAAGAAAGGAACTAAAACACAAATTATATACTTTACTTTCATACTTACTAACCTCTTTTTTCAACAAGAGCAACTATTGTTTTTGATATATTCTTTAACACCCTGCAATAGATAGTGTGGTTTTAGCATTATTGAAATCATAGTAATTAAAAAAGAAGAGATGGCATGAAATACCCTCCACCACTCCAGGGATCTCTTAAACCATTGAAGAATATAATGTTGCTTGCAGACCTTTTCAGAACTGTCTGAATAGCCTGCAGAAAACATAATGGATGAACATGTGGTGGTGTTGAGAAAACTAAAATGGAATCATAGAAAGAGTTTATAGTTAAAACGCACATGGCCACCAAACTCAGTGGTAATCCAGTGTGGTCTAGGCGTAACGTTGTAGAAAAATTCGCATGCAGAGGCTCTGTCTTCGTATGACCACTTATATTCTGGGAATATGCTCTGCTTGTTGCTTCCACCTACTGGCATTATCATCTCTGTACACGCCTGCATGCACAAAACTACATAGCATTAACAAAACAAACAATAACACATCTTTTCATGTATATTATATGCGTTTTTTCTCACGTTGTCCTTGTAAATTGGTTAAAAAAAATCTCTCAATTTATTTTAAATTACTCTCATTTTTTATGTTCAAGTCAAGTCTACATGTAGTCTTTTATCCGCCTTCTTCTTTTATCTTTATTCATAAATTAATTTCCAATCATTTTTTAAATAAATTCATTTCCACTATTTACTATGAATCTAAAATAAAATTTATATATCTTTTTTTATTATAATGCGACTTATATATTAAAAATGGTTTTTTATTATATAATTTTTAATTGTCTAAGTGCGTGGACAGAAGTATACAGGGTGGGCCTGCGCAACTTCTATGCAAATGGGTCTAAAATTATTGGGGGTCTTTCTTCCTACACCTCCAAGAATTTCTTCTGCACCTCCAAAATTTTTTTAAATTTCGAAAATACCTTTTGACCATTCAAAGAAACTCACGGACATCACATCCCAAAAATACTTCCGGATGTCGACTTCCGGAAATCAAAATATACGACTTCCGGAAGTCAAAATATATCACCAGAAATCGACTTCCAGAAATCAAAATATATCACCGGAAGTCGACTTCCAAAAGTCAAAATATATCACCGGAAGTTGACTTACGAAAGTCAAAATATATCACCGGAAGTCGACTTCCGAAACTCCAAAATCATTACCAGAAGTCAAATTCCCGAAATCAAAAATCATCACCGAAAGTCGACTTCCGAAAGTCAAAAAACATTACGGAAGTCGACTTCCGTATATAAAAAAAATTATATATTTTATTTTATTTTATTTTTTAAAACACGTATTAAAAATTAGAAAACATATAAATTTTTAAACAAATTACTTTAAAAAATAGAAAAAAATAAGTAATAAAAGTACTAAATAAAAATTAAAAAATAAAATTAAAAAATAATTTAAATTCAAATAATAAAACTTTAAATTAAAAAAAATGAAAAAAAAGAAAAAAAAAAAATATATATATATATATATATATATTATTTTTTTTGCTTTTAATTAAAGTTTTATTATTTAATTTAAAGTATTTTTTAATTTTATTTTTAATTTTATTGATATTATTATAGTTATTTTATTTATATATTTTATGTGTATTATTTTATATTTTATTTGAATTTTTTAATTATGTTTAAAATTTATATATTTAATTTTAATCAAATTTTTAAATTTTTTTCAATTATATATTTTTTTATATAATTTTAAAATTAAAAAATAATAAAATTTTGACTAAAAATTTTATTTATATAAAATTTTAAACAAAATTAAAAAATTAAAGTAAAATATTAAATAACATCAATAAAATAAATAAAAATAAAAATAAAATAAAAAATTATTTAAATTAAAATAATTAATAAAAGTATATATATATATATATATATATATATATATATATATATATATATATATATATATATATATATATATATATATAAACTCTCTTATATATATATATATATATATATATATATATTT
>Ga0214543_1007383_pt1 | contig 18904 bp, 5 predicted proteins | sample CNSS2metaG_FD_160094 | JGI IMG/M metagenome (GOLD analysis project Ga0214543, IMG submission 160094) | Root nodule microbial communities from cowpea collected in UCLA plant growth center, Los Angeles, California, USA - CNSS2 | ecosystem: Host-associated > Plants > Roots > Nodule | place: USA...
TCTATATTAAAATTTTATTATTATATTTATTATTTGTTCTTTGTGTCATTTTAATCAAGTGATGTATTATAACTTTTATTAGTGTATAAAAAATAGATTCATTATAATTTAAAAAATTGAAGTAAACAAACATTTCAAATATATTTTAATTTAAATATTTTTTTCCTTTTATATTTTAAAAAAAATATTTTTAAAATTTATCAACTAGGTTTCATTAATGTTTGCAAAAATGTTTTGGTTCTCATTAAATTTTATTTGGTATTCTAATCTAAAATGTAAACAATTATAATTTATTTCAAAATATTTGATATCGAAGAAACAACCATACTCCTAATATTGAATATTTGATAATATTATGTTTCCTTTACCGTAATTTTTTATTATTTTATAAAAATTAATTAAAATTAATATTAAAGTATTAAGAAAACGGGTACGGGTATGGGTACAAGATTATACCTGTTACCCGGTAGGGATGAGGATGAGATAAAAGTTTGATAACCGTTGGGTTTGGGGATGGAAATGATGATGAATTTTTTTTACGGGAATAGGTATGGGATAGTGAAACCCGTCTCCGCCCCGTCCCGTTGCCATCCCTATCCATGACGTGCTTTTAAGAAGTTTTCCGGCATGTTGAAAATGTTCATGAATGATCTAACTATGACATTATGTACTAAATTTAAAATGAAGGAAGGATTACAACAAATTAACATCTTTGTGTAAGAGGGAGACAATTTGATATAGGATAATTAGAGTATAAAGGTTGGTTAAACAAATAATACAATTTTATTTAAATTTGAGTAACTTTGTTAGATATACAATATTCTATGATATAAGAGAAAAAATAAAGGAGAAAATGCAGAAGACAATTAGTTCTGATACCGAAATAAAAAGTGGATTTTAAGTCTAACTTAATCTCATAAAACAAACTTGTAAAATGAGGTTTGTGTCTCACTTATATATTATGAAATTGTCTTATGTGGAACTTCCAACACACTCTTCTCACGCTAAAGTATATACATCCCGTACGTAGAACTAGAAATGATGGTCCGATAGCGACCCGAGATAGCGGTTAGAATTATATGTCCAAGAAACATAGATCTTGCTAGGATAGACTTTTTACCTATGACTCTAATACTATGTTAGATATGTATAAATCATGAGAAGTCTCAAATACTCACAAGCAACTCAAAGAGAACTTTCATATTACAAAATATCTGATAATAATAAAGAAAAATAAAATATATGATATCTCTGTCAATAAAATTAAAACCAAAAGATATATGATATCTTTATAATTTTGTAAGAAATAATTATCCACTAATAAATTATCTGTCAATTAAAACACAAAAAATAAAAAAGAAGAAGATTTTTTCTTGCAAAATTTTATAAGAAATTTGCAATAAATATTTTTGTAGTGATAATTATTTATATAGATAGCTAGATCAAGTAATAACATTCATATACAACAATACCTAATGTAATATTTCAAGAAAAACATGTTATAATTACATATTTCATGTTCAAACTCATTTGGAAGTCTTATATGAGAGGAAAGAGAACATAAGTGAACCAAGATGTCTCGCCGACAATATTCTAAGATGAAAACATAATTGTGTGCCGGCAAGTCATCCTTGGCTCAAAAATACTCCCTTTACCTCTTCATGCAAGACATTTGAGCAAATAACACTACCACATTTCAAACCGTTTGATAGAGTGTGTATACTTATAGGCACAAAAAAGGCAAAATATCAAAGTTGTAGGTACTAGAAATTGACCCTTGTTTCCTATCCGAACCTTTGTAATTGTTTTGGAATGAATTTGGAATCTGCTACATGTAGCTTTAAGATTGGCCAGGAAGAAGAAGCGTTGACTTTGGCCAATTTTTCCTTATAAACTATTGGTGATTGGTTAATAATAGTTATGGGAATAGAATAATATATGAGAAGCCATGGCATGGAGATGGCTGTGGTGATTGGTGGCAACCCATGTCTGTGTAACGACATTGTCACATGTGAATTTGATCTCAGAATTTTAGTTGATTATAAGAGTATCTCATAAGACTTTCTCTTAATTCACTTCCATGACGGTATGATAGAGATCCGTGTATAAATTTCATTTCTTTTATGTTAGATTATTTTAATCTAATATTTGTTCATAAAAGATTCTATGATTGTTAGGTTTTAAAATTATATTATAGTAATTCATTAGAAATTATTTTTAAGTTATGCAATAATTTTTTCCTCGTTAATTAGGATTGTTTTGTCAAGAAAGTATTACTTGAAAGAGAGATTTTAAGAAAGAAACTATTTTATATTTGACTTGTTGTTTTCTCTTTTTAGTGCTACCACTAATTTGATTATAAGTTATAAAAATCAACCCTTATTTCTTGTACTAGGTGACTGGCTTGAAAAAAAAAGATCAAATCAGATTTTAACATAAGTGGAGAATGAACAAATGAATGGGGAACTGTATATTACTTTTTGAACAATTTTTTTAAACTTACTAATTAATATTTTGTTTGTTATTCAATGGGATGTTTACACTTTGTCCCTGTTGATTGAGAATTGTATATGTGGCTACTGCCTCTATCTCCAATAATTAATTCTCGTTGGCCCCGTCCTGTGGGGATCATCGAATCAATAGTAATAAGTCATGTTTGGAGAGGCTCATATACCGAACGTCTTGAAATAATACCGGGAGTGCGAGATTCTATTAATCGAGATTCCGAAGCTGAAATTTCTCATCGACCGTCAGTCAATTAGTTTAGCTAGGACATTTATTACACGACTCAAATAAGCTTCACTTACAGGTATCTAAGCAATTCTTGCATTGAATGACTGACTTCAAAAAAAAAGGTCAAAAATAACGAATATAGAGACTGAATTGAACAAAAATAACGAATATAGGGACTTAATTGAACAAAAATAACGAATATTGGGACTAAATTGAACAAAAATAACTAATATTGAGACTAAATTGAACAAAAATAAACAATACAACTACAAACTGACACGTGACACAATTATAAATTGACACATGGACAATTTTTTTGAAATTAAAAAATTTTAAAAAATAAATAAAATTAAAAAAAATAAAAATAAAAAAAACGAGGAGTTGACATGTGATATATACTGTTCAAAAACGTTAACTATTTAAATACCGTTAGTAAAATAATTAAATTGACTAAAATATAACAAAAATGAAAATATAATTGAACACAAAACGAAAATAAAAAACAAATTAAATAAAAACAAAAAAATATCGAACAAATATATATATTTAAACCTAAATTACAGTGTTGATTACTTGTATTAGGTCACTTAATAATATCTTGCCCAGAGAAAAAAGGTTAAAGCAGTGATTTTTATAACTCAGATATTAAATTTAAGGTTACAGGCACAAAATGCCGATGTAAATAACATTTATGGCATCTTATCCATCCCAAAAATATCACTTTATACTACAAAAAACTTTTGTTACACCACCATTGCTGGCCTCATAAAGAAAATCTGATTCACTGTGCTATAATATGATATTCATTACGAATTTTCTGTAACACCCTCTTCAATTCTCCATAGTCAATTGATTTGTCATTGTCAATTGAGAACAGATATCTGTATTCAAAGAATAATGCTCTTTATATAGGAAAAAAAAAGTAAAAGAAAAAGTTGTTTTATACTTTTCTTTTCCTAAGGGTAGGATTACACAGCATTTTGTGATACCAAGAAGACTCATCATTTAAATTTAAAGTTTTGCAAAATATTTATACGATAATTTCAAAATTTAAATAAAATTTATCAATTAAATTTTATTTTTTACGCTTTAGCAGTAAGAGTTATATTTTATTTGATAAGATAAATTAACAGTTACACTTAAATTGGAAAATAGATTATTTTGATGAAAACGTGTTATTGTACTTTATTTGACGTGGATATAGTCTCACGTAGCTAATGAAAAATGTAATCGTTTATTTGAAATGAGGTGAATAGTTTAAAATTTTATTCGAACAAGAATATATAAATAATTCAAATATCTATAACGATATATAAAATGATTTCTCTTTTTTATACACTTTTTATTTTTCAATTTTATCCTTAATTATTATTTTAAAAATTATTTATTTTATAATTATTTTTTAACCGTTTTTTTAATGACCGTTGTTTTAAAATAATTTTTAACCGTTATTTTATTTAATAATTATTTTAAAATTTATTATATATATTTTAAAAATAAATATTATTGATCTTATAAAAATTAAAAAATGTGGATACACCGACGCGACAGTGCCTGTTTTTGCTAGTTAATATATAACATGTTTAATATGTTAAAAAAATTATTTATTTTTAAAATTTTAAAATTAATATATCAAATTTATGAATAAATTTCAATTTTGAATTATAATTTAGGATTAAAATCATGTTTAATTCAAAAATTAGAAAAAAAACTCTTATTTATAACTAAAAGTGTATATAATAAGCACATATATGAAACTAGTTTTAAAGTTTTATTTTTGAGCTATTGATTTATTCATCAATTTTAAAGTGCAGTTCCATTATGGAGAAATAGGAATTTAAAACAGAAATAAGAGGTCAAAGATGAACTTTGGGCAGCATCCTAATGTTATTATTTTTTCAATTAGCAAAACAGTACGTAATACAAAATACATATGGAGCATGTTGCCAAGTGAACTAACATGATTTTGTTTTTCTGAGAAATTAAATTTTAAAACACTGTGTGTACTAAATTGAAATAATTTTTGGTGCTTATTTAATGTGCATTTTCTCAGTTATTTATTTTTTGTCTCATTAACAGTGAACCACTCTTTTAATGTTTAATGAATACTATTTGATATGAACTCAGAATAATTTATGTTGCAGAATCATGCAGACACAGATCACCAATTTTGCAGTCAAATTTATGAAATGATATTCATTTCACATGGCTCATATTCTCCATACAAAGCATTAAACTGCTGATACATTCGTAGAATAGTTTCAATCATGCCCGGTCTCTCTGAATTCAAGTGGATCAAATGGTTATATATCCTCAGAGAACCAAAGACAGTGTTGGAAGTCCTACATGGACTAGAAATAAGATAATCACATAATATATAAATGAGGTGCAAACCTCTCATTTTACAAGTCGATTTTGTAGGGTTGAGTTAGACTTAAAACCCACTTCTAACATGATATCAGAATCAAGATAAAGTCTATTCTAGTAAACTTTATCGGACATTCTGTAATATCCCTCGATTACTCAACCATCCAAATATATAAAAGTTGATGAAAAAACTGCAACCACATTTTAAAATATGATTATAAGTCACATTGTTTAGGTATAGCTAATATAGTATATTTCAACCAGACACATTATTGTTTTAATGAAGAAAGCTCTTTTACAGGTCTTATATGGAAGAAAAAAGAGCACCGGTGAGCCAAGATGTCTCGCCAGCAAAATCATAGTTATTAATTTAGCCAGCAAGTCATCCTTGGCTCAGAACCACTCTCTTATCTCTCCATGCAAGAATTTTGAGCAAACAACACTTCTCTTCCAAATCCACACTTCAAACAACATTTTGTTGGTAGCCTGGGTATTTATAAGCATGAGAAAGAAACATCCCAAAAAGTACTTTTATGTACTAGAAATTGACCCTTGTTTCTTATCCAAACTGTTGTTATTGTATGGAGTCAATTTGAAATCTGGTACGTGTAGCTTTGAAAATTATTAGCCAGGAAGAAGCAAAAGTTGACTTTGGCTTATTTTCCTTCCGAAAGGCCAAAACTGTTTTCCTGATTGTTGAATAATTGTTGTGGGAATAGAATAATGTGTAAGGGAAGACAACGAGACAGTAGTTATGTGAATGGCGTTGTGATGTGAATTTGTTCTCATAATTGTAGTAGATCAGAAGAGTATCTGATAAGATTTGTATAAATTTCATTGCTTCTATTCTAGATATATATATATATATATATATATATATATATATATATATATATATATATATATATATATATATATATATATATATCATGTCCCTCTTATATTATGCTCTAAGTTCATCATGCAGATTCTCTATTACTGTGATATGTTCTGATCTGCTTTAGAATTTTCATAAACCATTTATTTTATTTTGACTATTAAATTTTGACAACTTTTTTTTATAACAGGAGGTGTGATTTTTTAAGTGATTTTGGAATATTAAGAATAAAAAAATGAGAAAATGAAAAACCACTTAGAAAATGACACCTGAAGTTATAAGAGAAAGTTGTCAAAATATAATAATAAAAAATCATTTTTCCATCTTTTCCGATGTAAAATCATTGACGGAAGCTATTTATTTTTTTAATTTATATATATATATATATATATATATATATATATATATATATATATATATAATATAATTTACTTTAGAGTGGGATTTTGTAAATAGATATTTAATTTAAATACATTAGTTGATTACATGATTTTAAAGATTTAATTTAGATTTTAAAACCAAATAAAACAAAGAGTCAAAATATTTACTATATTATTTTATTTATAAAGGTTTATGTGAAATTAAAAATTTTATACCAACTAAAAATCAGACAAATTTATAATATATAAATATAAAAATCCCCATTTTAATTTTATAAAGTTGAATTAATATAAAACTTCAGTTCTTAAATTACTTTAGAATAATCTGAAACCTATTCCATCGTATTTGTTGTTAGATTGGTAAAAAGTGTTTTGCTGTTTTAACTTTGACTGCATGGAACCTTATAACAATTTTGATTAAACATATTAGATATACAAATGAGAAGATAGAGAGGCTCTTATCAATGGATTCTGATAACTTGTGTGGAAGTAGTTATATATCTACTTAATGCTATATTTCGGTAATGAAGGAGTTTCTTTGCTTCAAAACCAATTAGTTATATATACTATAGTGATTAATAATCATAAGCTATAATGAAAAGACAAGTGTACATAGTACAGTGACACAATATATGGTATAGTTTTAGTGACCCTAAGGATATTATTAGGATATGGACTTGGAATAGAATTTAAGATTTGATGATAACATAATACTTGTATAATATTCATATTCACATTATTTTTATACTTTTTTATAAACATTCCATTATCGTCTTCATAATTTTTATATTCTAAGAAAACATAAATTTAATTTTAAATGTTAGTGTCATTTAAATTGTGATGTTATTAGAATTCATTTTGATGATTTGAATACAACACAAAAATTATTTTGAAAGAATAAAAATATTTGGAAACATAACTAAAGCATGTGTTATAGTATGACCAAGGTATGTGAAGGACTTTGAAGTTAATATTATAAGTTTGCAGGAGTTTATTTTATGCGGGACAATGTTAACATAAATTTATAGAAAACAAATAGAAAGAAGAAAATTGTATATTATTGAGCGTGTATAAAATATTACATGAGGTGTGTTATATATAGACACAAAAGTAAATGGCCTATCCTAAAAAAATTTTCATGACCACCTTCACTTCCCTCACCAAAACCATCATCGTACCGATGTTTCTTGTAAAAGTGTACTGCATTGCTGTAATTAGTCTTTCTCTGTGATGTAATTGAGCTTATCCAGAAAAAATAAAAATAGAAGCTCAGCAGAAAAAAAGAAAAATAGAAACTCAGCAAAGACGTCTAGATATGAACAAATACACTTCATAGTGATATGCAAGAGAAAGTACATATATCCTCTCCTTATAAAAGAAGAAAGAAAACAGAAAGGCTCACCTAAATGATCCGATATACATACATAATATACATTTGAACAAGCCACAAACAATTGAAATGATGCAACAAGAAAATCAAGCTCTTTATAAAGACTCGTATGAGAGTAGAGAGAGTAAAAATGAACCTGAATATCTCGCCGGCAATGTTTTGGGAAAGATCAAGCTTTTCCATATGCCGGCAAGTCATCCTTGGCTCAAATCGTACTCTCTCTACCTCCTCATGCAAGTCATTTGAGCACACAATATTAAACTTCACTCACACTCTCTTCTATCTACACTTACATATTTCAAACTCACTCTATGCTCTTGTTACATTTATAAGAAGAGAATGTCAAAGGCCGAAATTCTTCCTTGTCCAAAATCGTTTTTGTTATCTAGAATCATTATTCTTGATGCTACTTGTAGCTTTGTGAATGAATTGGCAAGGAACAAGCCAAAGTTGACTTTGCCCACACTAATTTTTCAAAACTGTTTGTTGATTGACTCATTTGTACTGTTGTTGTGGGAATAGAATAATATAAGAGAGTGCAATCATAGTACCCATGTTTGTGTTATGGCATTGTCAATGAGAATTTGATATCACTTCTCCCAAATATGTGGATCATAAGAGTGTGTGATAAGATTTTGAAATTGCGTTTCACAGAATCACAGTGCCTAATTAACAGTTCTAATCTCTTCTGCAGTATCTTGTATTGTGTAGGTGTTTTTCTTGCTAACTCTCCACTCAAGTTACGTACAAATTTTACACTCTTCTTTTATCTTTCTTTATGATGCTTCAACACAAAATTTTACTTTTCCTGATCCAATAGGAGAGTTTATGAATCATTGGCGTGATTAGATATATAATATGGTTTTTTCTGCGTGTAGCAAAATGGTTGGATCCTTCTTTCATGCTTCAGTGTGTATAACTGGTGTTTCAAGTTTCAGGAGGAATCTTTTCTTCCAACAGTGAACATTTAAGAAATCAGACTTTATTTATGTTATTGATTAAGTATATAAATATATTTCTCAATATTTTTAACACATAACTTTTATTTCTTTTCTATAATTATCGTAGAGATACGTAATAATAACTATTATTATCGAGCTAAATAAATAAAAATATAATATTTCTCTTATTTATATTTCATAAAAATAATAATACTAATAACTAATTTTATTTTAAAATAATAAAATACATGTTGATTTTTGTTTAAGTTAATGTTTTGGACAAGGAAAAATATATTTCTGGTCCTTAAGATTTAAAAAAATTAGAAATAGTTTCAGATGAAAATTTATATACCGTTTGGTTGTATTTTTAATAATATTGGTTTTGAATCTAATTTTTTTTATAACACAAAAGTTTTTCCTACACGTCATGTTGTGTTATTTAATTTTTTTTATAAATAAAATATTAACGTAAGTAACAATTAATTTTAAAAACATAAAAAACTTCAAAAATTTGACCTGTGGAGATGAAAATTGCTAATATGGAAGTGCAGAAAAAAACAATGGTTTCCCTCCAACCACAACCTTCATGTTATTATTTTAATTATATTATTATTACTAATAATACATAATGATAACATTATTTATAATTATAATTAATATATAATAATAATATTAAACATAATGATAATGTTATTATTATTAATATTATGTTAATAATAATATTATATGATATATATAATATAATAATATAATAATATTAATAATATAATAATAATATTATTAATATTAATAATAATAACAATATTATTATTATATATTAATTATAATAATTAATAATAATAATAATATTATATCTATTATTAGCTTCAAAAATAACATTATATTATATATAATTAAATGTTAATAATACATTATTATATATTAATAATACATATTATTAAAATATTATTATTATTAATAATAATAATAATAATAATAATAATAATAATAATAATAATAATAGTAGTAGTAGAAAGGTTGTGGTTGGATGAACCTTTTCTTCTTCTGAACGTCTTATTCACTATTCCTCCTCCATATGTTGGATTTTTTACTTAATTTTTTATTTTTAAATTAATCATAAAATGTGTGGGTTAGACGATGTTAATATATTCTTTTATAAAAAAATTATATAATACATGACACACAATTTGTCACGTACGAGAAATTTTGACGTTGTTAAAAAAATTAGGAACTAAAATCAATACTTTTAAAAATATAAAAAAAAAATGGCATACAAGCGTCAAGCATGGAATATTTCTAATTTTACGTAATACTTTAGTGACCTAAACATATTTTTCTTCTTAGTTTTATGTGAATGTCATAAAGTTTTAACACTTTTCATATATATAATGGACTATTAAACTTAAAAATTTTGTTTTGTGGGTTAATATTTTCCAAAAAAAGTTCTAATATTTTTTTTAATAAATATTGATTGCTTTTTTTAGGGTTAAATAGTTGTTACTTCGTGAATTTTAATGTGAAATTTGAATTCATTCATGTCAGAAACTTGTATACTTTTCAGTTTCCAATCTTTAAAAATAAATGGATATAGTTTTCATTAACCTATGCTAAAAAAAACTATATGTTAAATGTGTTTTCCAGCTAATATTGAAGCAAAAACGTGTAAAACAGTATAAACAACTCAAATGTAGCATGAAATGCATTTGAGACATTATAAAATACTATATCAATTCATTTTAGTCCCTTTGGGTAACTTAATTATTAAGTCATTAAACTTGTGTATAAATTTAGTGATTAAATTATAGGTAATTTAAGCAATATATTTTAGGGAAATTGGAAATTGTAATTTAGATCGATCATAGAAGTAAAAACAACAATGAAATGGATGAGTAATTAGTAATTTATTATTTAGTTTTTGCTTTGGGTTGATTACGTTATTGATTAGTTTTTGCTTTGGACCAAATGTGATACTTGAATGCTTGGTCTTACTTTGATAGAATGTAATATGCATTGTATTGTATAAAAAAGAGGAAAATGTTGACTGTAATGTGGCTTGACAGAGTGTGATATGCATTGTAAAAAAATGAGGAAAATGTTGGTTGTAATGTAGTTGTAATGGCAATGTCAGTAAACTTGTCTTATTTTGATCTTAGATTTATGGACTTTGTATAACTTGTAATTTGATCTCATTTAAGTCACAATATTCTTAACTTTGTTTGCAAATTCTTGGATGTGCTTGGATGCAACCTTTAAGATGCTTGAAAATGATATGGATTTTGGGATTGTTGTCTGAATGCAGGTTTTTGAACTGGATGCAGTCTCTGGGATGTGCCTCGAAACCAATATTTCTTTTCGAAATTTATAGAAATTTGCGTCGGCCAAGCCCTCGCTAAGCCGACACCAACAATTTAATTTAAATAGTTTGTGTCGGCTGAGCCCACGCTACACACACTCAAAGTTATTTTTAACTTTTTTTTTTATTTCCATTTTGCGTGGGCTTAGCCCACGCATAAAAAAATGATTATTATATTCTGATGTGTTTTCTTCGATTAAGCCGACGCGAATTAAGCCGCAAATCTTCGTCCGCTCCTGACCGACGCAAATAGCCTTTGAATCCAAGAAAATGGCGTGGTGCACCACACCGTCACTGGGCTGACGCGAACTTCCTACTAGTGTCGGTTTTGGCTTCGTAGCGTCCTTTTTGGGACGACGCCAAAATGCCACATTCTTGTAGTGGTAGAATCCTCTACAATAGCATTCATCTAAACATCATAGATCCCACCTTATAATATTTTTATGTTTATGTAAGTAATAAATTTGCGGAGAATTTTGTAATTTATAACACTAACAAATATTTGTGTTGGTATAATAGACATTAAAGTTTTTATTTTGGGTTTTAACCACATTATGATAAAATTTGTTCGTAATTAAATTTTTGTAAAATATATCGTAAAATCCATTAATTAATGGATTTTTATTGAAAATTCATTGATTAATTTGTCACAATTAAATTCCTTCAAAATTCGTTGATAAATTCATGAGTAATTTATTTTTAAATTTTATTATTATTCAATTTTTTTAAATTTATCGGTTAATTTGTCGGTAATTATTTTTTTTTAAATCCTTAGTATTTTTGAAAATGTATTGGTAAAATGTACATCAACTTTTCTATAAAATCTGACAAAGTAATGGTGATAAATTAATTGGAAATTGATGAGAAGAAAAGGAGACGACAATGAGAAGTGATGGTAGAGTTGAAAGTAGCAATGATGGAGGAGGAGGATGGGGTACCAAAGACTATGAACGCGATGATGTTAGTGATGACAAATACAATGTTGGTGAAGGAGGAAGAGAAAAGAATACAAAGAAGAGAAGAGGAAAAAGAAGATGAAAGAAGAAAAAGACCAAATTGCAATATTTATCAATGAATTTTTATTGAAGATTGAAATTTGTTAATAATTATCGATGGATATCTTCCAACAGACAATAATTTATGAATTTTGGTCATCTATAATTACTAATGGATAATTACTGATTGATAATTACTGATAAATTTTTATTGTTAGTAATTACAAATAAATTTTCTCATCTTTTGATAAAATTTATTGATAAACATTTTATCAACATACTTATAATTGCCAATAAGTTATTAGTTATTTTAATTTATCGATAGATTTTGATGATTATCAACAAATTTTAACTGTCGATGATTGTTTTTGTAGCGAAACAACTTAAAAACAATTGAATATCATAAGAAAATAGTGATGAAAAGCGATTTATGAGTGGAACTAACAGAAAAATCTACACATGAAACATGTGTAACAAGTGATCACAACTAAGTACAACCTAATCCTAGTCACTATGCATTGGTGAAACATCATGATAACGAAATGAGAGGTCAAAGACATGCCTGAGATGCTCTAGTCGAAATAGCAGAAAGTACAAGTTTTTAGTGAACAGAAGGAACTCTACGAAAGAAGAATTATTCTGCAATAGGAAACCGATTATGTGATACAGATTATGTTATTGGTAGAGGAATGATAATGGTGGTTGGGAAGCTAACAGACTCGGATCTGGGTCTATCATAGGCAAAAAAATGTAATCTACTGCTAGGTTATGTGCGCTAAGATCCACAAAGTTGAAACGTGAAAGATGAAAAAGTGTAGGAGTTTTTGGTGTTGGATTGTGTGGGCATTGCACACACCACACCTCTCTATTATCTTATGTATAATACTTGTTGAGTCTTTCGAGAAAGAATCACAAAGGAAATACAACACTAATGAAATATCAACTTAACTCACATATAAAAAAATTGACATTATTTTAGTACAAAAGTCTAAGATAATAAATTTATGAATCTTCATTATTATATAATGTTTTACTTTCTCATTTTTATCTAATATGAGACTTGTTAAACTTATCCTGACAAAACTTTACTTGTAATATATACAAATCTTTTGTTGCAAATGTTCAAAGACTTTACATGAAAAGAAAAATAGCAAATAAGAGCCAAGGAAGATTTTACCGAGTGATACTACACAACCGGCAAGTCATCCTTGGCTCACACTTACCGATTCACTCTTCCATGAAAATCACCTTTGAACAGTTAATTAAAATTGCAAGAATACTTCTTTTTTTCTATCTGTTATGGTATTTTGCTTCCGCAATCCATAGCTGGTTTACATATTTATAGATAACGTAGAGCATGCATTGATGTGAAAGATTAGCATGGAATTAATGTTGAGATAAGATTTGGGTTATGGGAATAGAACTTGGGAGATAGATTCTGTCACTTGCCAAAAGAGATAACTATATGTCAAGGGTCAACACACATCTAGAATTTGTTCAAAGTGTCACACAAAAGGGTGAAGCGCGTTCGAAGCGTGTCATGATGCTATATCGATCCCTTCTAGGTTAATTGTTAGCAACAGCTACTACTTTTTTTCACTCTTTTCTTTTAATGTTCATCACTTTTGTTTGTGCTGTTTTTAGTCACTGGTTTAAAAACATGTGCTTTGACTTCATGGATAGTTAAACTTTGTTTACAAACCGTAACGATATAAGTTCCTAAGTTAATGGAAATACCGGTTAGTGAATCCAAATATATAAAGTTAGAAAGATAAGATAAAAAAAACTTCAAATACTTAGTAATAATTTTAATAAAATCAGAAGATATATTTTTCCCATCCGACCCAAATCCATCTAGCAGCATAGTTAGGAACAACTATCGCGTTCTCAAGATATTTTTCGCTTTAGAGAGAATTGTCATCTTCATAGACGGCACCAATGTTCCAATCCAACCCAAGCCTGTCCAGCAGCATTGCTAAGAACAATCACCATGTTCTCGATATATTATTGTTTTGGAGCGTTGAACTTCGTCACCATTTTACTTTTAAAAGGCGTACCGTTCAAAGAGTTACTCTCTTTAAAGCTTTGAGATAATAGACATGAGAATTTTGAAAATGTCTGGAATCAAAATTGGTCATCCTACACAATATATCTGGATTACAAATTAATTTAAGGATTAATATATGCCATCTAGTTTTTTTTTTTTTATGTAACATTATTTCCCTTAATCCATATGCAGTACTACAATAGAAAATTGTTATTAGGATTTTGTTTTCTAAGATTCAATAGTTTACCATTATATATTAGTTACAAAAACAAAGTAATTCACAGTTATATTATTTTTTAATCAATATTAAATAGTTAGTGGATTAAAGTTTGTAGGTTTTATATATCTAATAACTATGGGTATATGAAGAACGCAACAGATTTGCAGATAATAGAGCATCCTGAAAGCAGAGATACCATTATTTTCCTCCTTTACACCATATAAGTATGTCTGAACCGAAAGAGAAACATGTGGTGCCCCATGATGAGGAAGAATTTATATATGATGAAGCTTATTCCATATAATAGTTCTGTCATCATCAAGAGATTATTTCCGTAACCAGGGGATCGATGCTGATGTGAACTTATTACCTACAACGTTCAATCAATAACTCCAAACCACTAAATCACAAAATGTCCCTTCAAGATCTCAAATCTGTGCACTCCATTTATAAATCTAGTATTTAGATATTTAAAAGTAACAATCACATTTACTATTTGGTTTAACTTGTACGAGTTATAGGTAGAAGGTAAATGGATTCATAACTCATCAATAACAATCTTTTATTATTTTTTTTCTTTAAAAAGACAAAAATAATTATTAATATTTAAATAGTTTGAATGTTTAATTTATTTGTTTTTCAAATTATCTAGGTTGAATTACTTTACAAAATTTTTAACTCACCAAAAGATGAGTTGTGTTTAGCAGACTCATTCTTAGCTCAGTCCATAATAAAACCGATCAAACTATCCTTATTTGTGAGATGTAAACGATATTATGTCTTCTTCTACTATAGAACACATTGAACTAGTTCACATGCATGAAATTGTTGCCTAAATATAAAATAAAAAGGCCACAAATATATAATTGTGGTTTAAAACTACTAAGGCCCAATTTTATAAACCTTTGATTATTTAAGCAACATTTTTTTAAATGTTGTTGGTAGAAAATGTGGGCCAAACAATAAAATCGTGGCCTCTTCGTTGTGTTGTATCCTTCTCAGTTATAATGTACACAATCTTCTTCATACTTATAGATTAGGCAACGTTGACATGACAACAATTGAAAAGTCATTTCCCAAAATAAGAATAAACCACAGTTTTTATTGTTGGTTATATAATGAGTTTTATTTGCTTTAAACTTAAAGAACATACAAAAAATGCCGCCTATTTGTTTTAAGCAATACGGTAGAAAATTTTGATAGTTATAGGCAACCATTGTTAAAATGTGGATACTTTATACCACATTTTTAAAATTATGATAATTTAACTTAAATATTTTTAAATTACCATCATGTGATCCAATAATAATTAAATTGTTGTAAGCTGCACTAATGGTCTCGTGGTGGAGGGTAAGTGGGCCAAGACACAATCAAATCATGACACTTTGGTTATTACAATCTTAAGTGAAAAAGTTGCATCCTAACTATTAGCTTTAACTTTCGACTTAGTGGTAGCGCTCATATAATACTTGGTATCAAAGTCAATCTCACAAGTTTGATTTTGAATGAGACAATTGTTCAAGAAGAGTTTAAATAATATGTTCTAAATATAAACACAATAATTATATAATCATTGTCACAAGAACTTTTATCATGGAAGTATTGACCTTGTTTAATTGAATCCAAAAAAAAATAAATTTAATGAACTAGTGAGAGGAGATGTCTTCTTATTTCACTAAGTTATATACTCATGGAGATGTCTTCTTAATTTTTTTCACAAATTAGATAGTAAGAAAAAAAGTCATTGAGATGTTGCACGCATTATCATTCATAATGAGTGTAGATAAAATATTTTATAATGTGCAATGTATTCCCTTTTTAATTAAAAAAATTACTCATATAAGTTGTGAGTTGAAAACGGTATAGTTTGAACGAGTTTCTTATGATTGGTACATACATCATGGTAGAGTGATTTTAAATATTACTTATCATTATATTTAACATTTATGATCTAAATGGATTTTCATTCAACATAATATTAACAAGTTTTGATTTTAGTTTTTTATCTATCAGGTGACACACTTACTAATTTGTTAGAAGTTGAGTGATCTTTTTAAATAACGTATTTACAGTCTCAGTAGAGTTTCATTATTGTTACATAAATGTCCACATTTTAAATTTTTGAGGATATAAAATAAATAAAAATTACAAACATCGAGCATTATAAACGTATGTAGTTAAATATGTATTAAAACTTGTCTGTATAAGATTCTAGAAAACGAAAACTTGAGGAATCCACTATCGTTATCATTCTTCCAACGAATGTCTCTTTCATGTTGTTATGCATATTGCTCTGTCTCAAAATATCGTAATCGAGTGATTTATGGTTTATGGTGCAAGAAAATGACAAATGAGATTTCTGGGTTGACCTTGTTGGAGTTCGTACCTAAACCTGCATGCATGAATAATGTTATTACAGTCATCATCAAAAGATTACGTACCTTATGCTGTACACTGTTAATGCAAACTTATTCCATAGAATATCAGTATTTTGTGGAGGTCAAAAAGTCCAAAGCACAAATTCAAGCAAATTTCTTTATAGATTTGCATGTAAATCAGAATGTCTTAGGTGTCAATCCTTTATATATTATCACGTCTAATTCAACATTATAGTGGATGAAATAATATGTTCCCACTCTTTTTAACGTAACAGATCAAGAGTCACAATTTAATTATAATCCGACTCATTTGGTTTTTATCACGAGACAATTGATGTCACTTATAAAAAGAAGTGAACTTTAAATCTAATTCAACTCCAGAAAATTAGCTTGTAAGATAATATTTATACCTATATATATATATATATATATATATTATAAATTAATCTTATTTTTAATCAATATTTCTTATTGAACCCTTTAAAAAAACTTCATCAATAAAATCAGAACTTTAGATTTGTCTTGTTATTGGTTTAAATCTTTATAATAATAACAATAAAACACAGTGTGCATTGCATTAAAACTTTGCAATAATATGCATATACATACAATTATGTATAAATAATTATGAGACATATATACAATAGGACATTACATTTTGTATAATAGAACTCAGATGATATAGTCTAGAGAATCTTTTTTGCACGGAAATTATTTGTAATAGAAGATTGACCATGTGAAAAATATGATAAATTATTCTGAAACAAAAACAAATCAATCTTAAAGGAAGAACACAAAATCATGGAAAGGAGGTCTGCCCTTATGTGACAATTAAAGATTCCCAATAGTTAGCTGAAATATGAGTAGGGGTGTGAAGATATCAATGACTTTTATTAGATTAACAATATAGCACTATGGAGTGAGACTTATGACTAAGCACGTACACAATGAATCCATCACATCCTATTCATTTTAAATTAATTGTTGTGTTGTGATGCTTCTATCTTTTTGTTGAAGACAGATATAGGCAATCAAACATTTGATCCAAATTATTTGAAATTTTTACATACACATACATTTGTAATAGGACTCATGTTATTAAGATGAGAACAGAGGAAGACACAACAATAAGATGTAGAAATTAACTCTTGATAAAATATTAGCAGGGATAAAATATTTCAGAAAGAGTGTTTCAATACATATAAATTGTGTATAAGAGTTAGAGTACCCTAAATATTACTATTTAAATATATATTTATATTTTCCAATTAAAAAAACAGTAACATCACACGACCATAACAATATAAGTAATGATAACGACCGTTAATAAGTGTTTTTCTTAAAAAAATGTCGTTGAGCAGAAATTTTTAGTTGTGTGGACCTGCATTATGCAGAGTCTTGGTTTTAGATTTGCCTTACATATTCATACTTTTTCTTAAGAAAATGATGAAGTTCATCATGTATTCAAGCTCTTTCTAGTCTCATATGAGAAGAAAGAGAACAAAAATGAGCCAAGTTGTCTCGCCGGCAACATCTTCAAAAGAGTAAAACACTCTTCTGCTAGTTGCTTTTGTAGCAGATGCCGGCAAGTCATCCTTGGCTCAGATGTACTCTCTTTGCCTCTTCATGCAAGACATTTTGAGCAATTCTTTGCTCTTCTCAATCGTTTCATGTTTGGTTTATATAAGCAAAGAAGGTGAAAGGGTTGGTGGTAGAAGAAGTTATTGGCCCCATGCTGCTCCTTAAGCCTTATCCAAAACCATTGTCAAAATATATATGTTTGGAATCAGATTTTGTAGATTTTGCTACGTGTTTGTTGAAGAATTTGGCACCACTACCTAAAGTTGACTTCCTCTTTTTCTTCCTAAATCTGTTTCTTAATTGGTTATGATGGTGTAGTTGTGGGAATAGAATATATGAGGAGGGAAATGGTTAACAGTGCTTCGTTATGGCACTGTGGATCAGAATTTGTTCTCAAGAATAGTGTGCTTAGTCTTTTTCTTAGGGTAGACACTTAATATTAAGTACTACTTTCACGTACATACAACACCAGATACACTGTCAGGCTATATTTGATGAAAGAAAAATAATTTTTTGACAAAGATTTGGTTCACAAAGTTACCAAATAGAGTAACTTTTTTATTTTTTAATGAGAGTTAAGATAATAAAATAATAAAATTTTAGAGGTTTTTTTACTAAAAATGATTATTTGTCAAAAAAAAA
>Ga0214543_1007386_pt1 | contig 18903 bp, 9 predicted proteins | sample CNSS2metaG_FD_160094 | JGI IMG/M metagenome (GOLD analysis project Ga0214543, IMG submission 160094) | Root nodule microbial communities from cowpea collected in UCLA plant growth center, Los Angeles, California, USA - CNSS2 | ecosystem: Host-associated > Plants > Roots > Nodule | place: USA...
TTATTTTATATAATATAAATAAATTATATTTTATATTTTTTATATATTATATTAAAATAAAAATATATATATATATATATATATATATATATATATATATATATATATATATATATATATATATATCATAGTCATGCTGATGGTGTAACTTGGATCAAAAATTCAGGAAAACCAAATTATATTTTTTTATAAATAAATTACTTTTTCTAATTAAAAAAATGTTCATTTCCTCTACTCAAAATAAGCACACATGATAATAGAATCCCCAAAAATATAACAATAATATATATGAAATGTAACATAAAATTTATCATCAACAATAATATACTAAAACAAGTAAATGTTACCATTAGTCAAAGTGTTGCTCTAAACTTTTTCAATGACTTAAAATCTTCAATAATTGAATCAGTTTTAAAACTTGTTGCAATATCCCTTTCAATATAGACCATCATACTACTTGCTAAAAATTCAGGCTTCATTTTATTTCTCAATCCGTTCTTGATTATTTTCATTGTAGAAAAAGATCTTTCAATTATAGTTGTAGAAACTGGAAGAGTCATGATAAGGCGGAGTAATATATCAATCAAGTAGTAAACATCAAACTTTCTTGTTATCGCCAAACATGTACAAAACTCTTGCATTGTTGATAAATTCTTCAAATATGAATCTTGACGAGCATCAAAATGGAATTTTGAAGTTGAAAATTAAAATTAATCTTCTCTTGCTCATTTTCATGGGATAATATTTGTCTACAAGAGTGCAAATTTTATCAATATTAAAAGCTTTATAAGCATCCTTATGATCCAAAGTAGAGCTTAGTATTAATAACTCTATTGCTAGGTCACTAAATATACAATTTAACTCTTGTAATTGCTTATCAATTGTAACAATGAATATTTCAACATTGTAATATGATTTTTTTGGTGACGAAGAGCGTCCTTACCTTGCTACATAAGAAGCCCTAAATTTAGGCACCTCAATGTCATGTTTTCACAAAAACGAGGTCACATTTTTTAATAACTTATCCCAACCATTATCTCTCAAGTTTTGTAAAACAAACTAAATGCATAGCATTTAACTATATCCTAAGATTGTTGTTGTAATGCTTAACAAAGAACATATGTTATCCCCATAATATCTCTCATCAAATACAAGATCAATATAAACTCAAATGAGGTCAAGTTTTTATAAGCATTATTAGAATCACCACATTGAGAAAAGTAGATCCATCAACAATATTTTTTTCTAGGAACAAGTTGCATCATACATATTTATGAAGCTATAAATAGAAAAGAAATGAGAGCTCCAACGGGTATCCCTAGCTCATTTTAAAGTACCAATTTGATTTGCCCTTTTACCATTTTCAAGCTCATCAATTTCTAACAAATATGTAATTTCATCTAACATGATAACTTGTAACTCATCATGACATTTACTAGAAGAGCAAACAATATTGACAATAAAAGTCAATTTTGAAAAGAAATGATGAATTGGAATAACTTCTTTTGATGTCGCAACCAAGGCAAGTTGTAACCGATGAGTGAAACAATGAACATAATATGCATAAGGACAATCACTCAAGAATAATGCTTTTAATCCATTCCATTATCCTTTCATATTGCTAGCACCATCATACCTTTGATCACAGATATTAGAAACATTAAGATTATGTTGAGATAGTACAACATACAATTCATTCTTCAAAGTTAATATCACAATGCCTATAACATGTACACAATATAAAAAAATCGCTCTTGTATATTACCATTTTTATCAATGAATATCAAAACAAGAGCCATTTGCTCTTTTTTTTTATCACGAGCTTCATCGACAATTATACAAAACTTGGAATTCCCAACTTGCTCATGAATATGATTTTTCACTTTACTAGAAAGAATATTCAATAACTCTTTTTGAATTTTATGTGAAGTATATTTGGAATTGTATAGAGCATTTTCCAACACAACTTTTGCAACTTCATCATTGTATGGTGCTATGAATTTTATCATCTCAAGAAAATTACCTTGGTTCCTCAATTCAGTAGTTTCATCATGACCTATAAAAGCACAAGCTTAAAGTGATAAAAAAAACTAACTATGTCAATTGAAGTCTTAAGATGCAACCGATTCTTCATAATTTGATATGAGCATTGCACTTCAACATATTCCTAATATGGAAATTTTGATTTAACAAGTCTTGACAAGCAGTCACTACAATATTGTGTGGTGAGAAAGAATCCTTTGTTGTGTGTTTAAGGAAAGCATAACTTTTTTCATTCTTCACTTTGCTCCAACTTTTAAAACCTATAAAACAAAACACTCAAAAAAGCTAAAATGTTGATGATAATCAACTCATTACCAATTAGAATTCAATGAAAATCAACTCAATTACATGTACCAATGAAAACGTTCGAACCAGGGCCCCTACTAAGTTTTTTACTAAAAAGATAACAAGGTAAGCAATATACAAAATCTTTTAAGGCGAATACTCTAAGCATGAAAGAAATAAGCTAAACTAAGTGTATTAAAATCTTCTTGGACGATAATCTTTAACAGACAACAAATAATTTTCTAGATGCATTTGATATGGACCCAATTTAGATAAGCCCTTCATACTTCATCAATTTGATTTGGTGGGTATTTCCAAATATGAGGGCGCCTTCCCAGATCACGTTCTATAGAATTTTAAAGTTCATTATAAGTAACTCTAAGAACTTTAGAGAGATGTTTTTCATTTTCTTCAACTCTTGTATTCTCATAAAATTTCTCAAGTTTAGTTGAAGTAGATGCCTTTTTTCATCTTCATCACAAGCCTTCCTCTTGAAAAAATAATCAATTATTTTACTCTTTAACATAATTTTTCTAAGGGTTAAATAATGGTTTGGTCCTAGTTTTCATTCAGTTTTTTCAATGTGGTTTTAATTTTTGTTTTCTTTTTCAATTTGGTCATAATATTCGTCAATTTTAGTTAATTTGGTCCTTTTCGCCAACACTGTTAAAATAGTTAACGAATATGAACAATAATTGCCACGTTTCATTTTGTGATTTTTTTTTAATTCTTTTTAATTTTTTTAACTTTTTTTATTTAAAAAAACAATGTACACATGCCAAGCTCATATCATGCCATGTGTCATTTTGTGATTTTTAATTTTTTTTAATTTTTTTTAATTCAAAAAAAAATCACGTGTCAAGCCAATATCATGCCACATGTCACAATCAGTTTTTTATATTCAATTTCGTCCCAATATTCGTTATTTGTTTTCAATTTGGTCCTAATTTTATTTTTAAATTTAGCATTTCTATTCCTCTCTAAATTTAGACAAAATTTAATTTGTATACAAATGTTATATGAATATTCTTATTAAAATGCATATTTTTATTAAATATTTTTAATTTTGAATTAGAGTTAGTTTAAAATTAAAACAAAAAAAAGCAATAACACCTAGAGATGGCAAAATGGACCAAGCCCGACGGGCAAGCCCGTTAACCCGTCCAAAATGTAATGGGTTGGGCTAGAGTTTTTAACCCGTCAGCTCGACACAACTAGGCCCGCCCAGCCCATGAACCCGTCGAGCTAACCTGTAGGTAAAGGAGGGCCAACCCACAACCCGTTCTCAAATTAAAAATAAACATGTTATGTTGTTGTTGGCTTATTTCTCTCATCTCTTGCTCATCAGCTCTCATCTCCCTCCCGAACTCGTTCACCTCACGCCATCACCATCATGATTGAACACCAACCTCCAACCAATTTCTTCTTCCCCAAAGCGCTATCCTTTAGAGGTGAAACCATTCAACCAAATTCTTCTTCCCCAAATCGCCATTCATTATAGGCAATTTGTGAAACCCTCCAACCAATTTCTTCTTCCCTGAATCACCATCCATTAGAGGCAAAACCCACAGCTTCTAAATGTCGCACATGATTCATCCACCGTTGGTTATCCCCTTCACTACCAAACCCTTTATCGTGTATCATCACCATTGGAGCCTGTATCCCATTGTCGTGTTACGACGTCATAACCCTTGGCCACCGCTGCAATTTCTGGTTAGGGTTTCACTCTCCGCTTCCTCTAAGTCAAATCAGAGTTGCAACAAACTGGTTTCATTCCCACTCTAACCTCAATTGGTAATCCATTTATGTTTGTCCCGATTTTGCTAATGGTTGGATTGGATCAGTGGAATGTAAGAATTGATTGCTTTATATTTTATTTCATGTTTGATTGAGTGAAATGGAAGAATTGATTGTTCTATTGGATTAGATATGAAATTTTGAGGAACTTGTATTCTGATAGTTATTTTCGATTTTGGTATTTTGATGTGTTCTGTTAGATGAAGTTGTGTAATTATATAAAATCTTTTGATAATTGTTTTGAATATGATCACTGACTTACAGGTGCACTATATATAAAATTGGGCCTTAAAAGTGAAAAAAACCCTCAAATTTGGGCCATAAAATGGAATTCCAAAAAAAAAAATCAAAACTGACAAGCCAACCCGTCAGCCCGCAAACCCATCCTCTTGCGTGCCGGGTTGTAACTTGTAACCCGTTTCCAATTGGCAGACCAACCCAGCCCGACCCATTTTTCACGGGCCAATATCGGGTCGGGCTCAAACGGGCCAGGTTGGCCCTTTTTGCCAACCCTAATAACACCATTAATTTAAAATTTTAAGAGGTTAAAACTACTTAATTTTAAACAAACTCTAATTCTAAATTAAAAATATAATAAAAATATGTATTTTAATAAGAATATCCAAAACATTTATATACAAATTATATTTTGTCTTTGGATAGGAACAAAAATGCTAAATTTAAAAAAAAAATTAGGACCAAATTAAAAGCAAATAACGAATATTATGACCAAATTGAATATAAAAAACTGATTCTAACACGTGGCATGATATTGGCTTGGCACATGAATTTTTTTTAAATTAAAAAAAATAGAATTTAAAAAAAATAAAAACAAAATTTAAAAAATCACAAAATGACACATGGCATGATATAAGTTTGACACGTGTACATTTTTTTTAAATAAAAAAAATCACAAAATGATACGTAGCGGTTACTGTTTACATTCCTTTAACTATTTTAATGGTGTTAGCGGAAAGGACCAACTTGAATAAAATTGACTAATACTAGGATCAAATTGAAAAAGAAAACAAAAGTAGGACCACATTGAAAAAATCGAACGAAAACTAGGATCAAACCATTATTTAAGCCTTTTTCTAATATAAATTTATCACCTCTCACCTATTTAGAAAAAGATAAATTTATAAACACCCCAAATTAAATCTCAAAAGCAACAATCAATAATTCAAGAAAATTAACAACTTTTAAATGATTAGCTTCCCATACCTTAAAGTAAATTCCTGATATTGTTCTTCCTTTACACAAAAAAGAGTTCGATAAACAATTAGAGCATGATTTTACGATCTCTAATAGATAGAGATTTGCCTAAAGTGTATAAAAGCTACATACAAGAGGAAAATAGATTGCTTAAAAAAATTGGTAGAAAATGAACTTACTCAAAAGAAGAAATTGTTCAATCCTAAAATGTTCCATAGGTTCTCAATTTCACTGTGGTGCAATTTGATTTTTAAAGTGATGAGAGATAGAAAGGAGAGGTGAGAAAGAGATAGAGGTATGAAAGAGAGAGAACCCAAATAAAGAAGAAGAAAATTACAAAAAAAGGGGGAAAACTTGATTTTCAAACTTTAAGAATTTTTTTTAACGTAACTTAATATAAATGTAAATTTAAAGAACTTCCCTAGCAAGCGAATATAATTCTGCTTGGATTGCATCTTTCCATTTTGGCCAATCATTTCTTTGTCGACAATCTTCAATTGTCATTGGTTCTTGATCATCATTATCACTTATAACATCCTTTGCTACATTATATTCAAAAACCTCGTCAATATTGACTTTATTTCGATTCCATATTTTATGATTCATGACATAATTTATTGAGATCTCATCATTTTCAACAATTTCAGGTACCTGAGGTTCTTCGGGAACCGAATCATTAATTATGTCAAAAGAATCTTTTGGGACTTTTACCCCCTCGATTAGGCCATCTTGCCTTTTTTCCCTTTTTCTCACCCGAGGATTTTTATCTTTGGAACTGACCAGCCTACCACGCTTTAGGCGTGTTTGAGATTCATTTGCTATATTAGACTGTCTAATAGGAATATCAATTCTGATTGGAGCATTAACAACGAGTATATGCGACTTAGTTACCCTTTTTGTGTCAGTAAAAGCATATGGTAATTGATTGGCCAATTTTTGTAAATGAATTATCCGTTGAACTTCTAGTTCACTCTCTTTTGTATGAGGATCAAGATGAGATAATGATAACTCTCTTTTTAAATGAATTATCCATTTTTGGACTTGTAGTTCGCACACCTGAGGGTGTAAAACCTATTGGGTACATATGGGTTTTTTGTACAAAAACGAAATGAGAATGGTGAAATTATTAGATACAAAGCACGGTTAGTTGCTCAAGGTTTTTCACAAAGACCTGGTATTGATTTTGAGGAGACATATTCTCCAGTATTGGATGCAACAACATTTAGATATTTAATTAGCCTTGTTGCACAAGAAGGTTTGAATTTGCACCTCATGGATGTTGTTACAGCCTATTTGTATGGCTCTTTGGAAAATGATATTTATATGAAACTCCCTGAAGGATTTAATGTGCCTAACAAAGCAAATTCTAAAGAGGATTATTCAATAAAATTGAATAAGTCCCTTTATGGATTGAAACAATCAGGACGTATGTGGTATAACCGTCTAAGTGAGTACTTATTAAAGGAAGGGTATAAAAATGACCCTATTTGTCCTTGTATTTATATGAAAAGATCTGAGAATGAATTTGCCATAATTGTTGTTTATGTAGATGACATAAACATAGTTGGAACTCCTAATGAGCTCAAAAAGGCAATTGATTGTTTAAAGAAAGAATTTGAGATGAAGGATCTTGGAAGGACAAAGTTTTGTTTGGGATTACAAATTGAGTATTTAAACAAAGGTGTTTTTGTACATCAAGAAGCTTATATAACGAAAGTGCTTAAAAAGTTCTATATGGACAAATCACATTCATTATGCACTCCAATGGTGGTGAGGTCATTAGATGTTGATTAAGACCCTTTTAGATCTCAAGAAAAAGATGAAGAACTACTTGGTCCTAAAGTACCATATCTTAGTGTTATAGGAGCACTAATGTATCTTGCTAATTATACTCGACCTGATATAGCATTTGCTGTAAATTTGTTAGCAAGATATAGTTCTTCACCTACATGAAGACATTGGAATGAAGTAAAACAAATACTCTGTTACCTTAAAGGCACTACGAATATGGGCTTATTTTACCCAAATGATTCAAAATTAGATCTAATGGGTTATGCAGATTGTAAGACCCGGAAAAATTAAATAGTTAATTAAATAATTATTTAATAAATGCGGGTAAAATGAACCTTTAAGGTAATAAATGCGGAATGTTATGACGTGGAAAAGTATTAGCTCAAATGGTTTAGAGTACTTGATTTTGTTAAAAGACTTGGGTTCGAGTCCTATGTATGCCTTTTTATGTGTATTTAAATTATAATCATCGAATCATATTGGTTAACATGAAATATGAATTGGCTTGATGGTTTAGCATTGATTTGGCATTGGTTTGGTATGTGCATGGGTGTGGGATCAAACCTTGGAGGACCCAAATGAAACTCTATTTTTTCCATTTTTAGTTTTGATTTGAAGTTGAAGGGTTAAAGGAAACCCTAGCAGACATAGCAGTCAAGGGTAGCTGGAAAATAATCTAATTAAGGTGCTTGAATGGCCATTACACCACTTCTTAATGCAAATTTCGTTTTAGGGCCTTAAACCACCATTAAAACATCACTAAAAAGCTAATTGTGAGAGGGGAGAAAGGTATCTGCAGAGGTTATTGTGAGATAGGTAGAGGAGTGCGAATTTTAGTGTGAAATTGAGAGTGTGAGTGGATTCTTGGGGGCTGAATTGAGAGAAGCCAAGGAAGGGTATTTTGGAGTCAAAGGGAAGAAGTTAGGGGAGTTTATTTTGCGTGTTATATATCATGTTTATGTTTTTCGTGTTGTTCTGGATGCATTGGAATGTATAAATTGGAGATTCATTGCCTTTTGTCGCGTTTTCTGGAAATTCCCAGAAACCGCCTGGCGGGCGGCTCATGCCTCCATAGCCTATTTTCTGGGTTTGTCTATGCACCGCCTAGCGGCTATGTACTGCCCGCCAGACGGCACAAACTGTCTTGTTCAGTTTTCTCGAATTTTTGGATGTTTTTTGTGATGTTGGAAAGTCTGGAGTAATTTTATGATTTGAGAATAATTGATATGCTAAATTTGTTATCTAAAAATGCTTAATTGGTAGAAAATGGGGTGAACCCTCGCTGGAATTAGGGGTTTAGGGTTCATGTGAGATTGGGATTGAAAACATGGATGAGTTTGTGATTGGTGCAATGTTTTTCATGGAATCGACGTTGGCATGATTAGGTTAGGAAATATGGAAGTTGTGTGCACTTAAAAGCCTGTTAGTTTGAGTGTGGATTGAATTGGCAGTGTTTGTGAATCATTATTGATGCGGGAAAATGTGGCAGAACCCAAAATGGGTATGAACCGCCTGGCGGCACCAAGAATGCCGCCAGGCGGCACATCAGAGCAGAGAGTAAATTATGGTGTTTTCTGCGAATTGTGCTCTTGGGATATCGCGGGTATTTTTGTGCGAATTTGGATTAGTGGACAATGTTTTCCTCTTTAGAATTGGGTAATGGTGGACAATTTAGCATGTGTGAGCACCAAGGATCATTGTGTGTTATAACTTGGGTGTAAACAATAAGTTGAGAAGGGTACTGTAAACTGTAAAATTGTGTTGGGCAAAATGGAAGGGTTACAACATTGATATTGTGTGAATTGTCTAAATTGGTGGGTAAAGTAAAGTATGTTAAGAGAGGAACTTACTTGGGTTGGGCATGAAATAACTGTATAAATATGTAGTGATGGTTGCCGTATTATGTTCTAAGTGCTTTAATAGATGTGTGAATGATGTATCGCAAGTTTGAGGCCTTAAGACTTGTAAAAAAAATGCCAAAATCAGTAGCATTGCGCTACCGGTATGGCACCTAGCGTCGCGTCGTGAGCTGCCAGGCGGTAGGGTGTAAAACAGTGGCAGTGGCCACTGTCAACGCTAGGCGCCTGGCGGCAGGGTTATGTCCGCCAGGCGGTGATGGAGCTGTGTGATTTTGTTTTCTTCAGCGGCGCCTGGCGGTGGGGGTGTGACCGCCGGGCGGTTTTCTGCCAGTATTCGCCTAGCGGTGTCTAGGCGGTGCCAGGCGGTTTTGGTGGCTGTGTAATTGGTTATTGCTTTGATTAGTGGACTTGAAGGACTAAGTTCACTTACCTTTGTGCTTGGGCTTGATGGACTAAGTCCGATAGGGGTCTGGGATGTGCTTGGTGGTGGGACGCATGATGTGCATGGAACTAGTTGGTTCCCATCAGCTACTAATGGGCGATGAGTCCTTAGTATGGTGATTGCATGCGTTGGGCACACGATGGGCAAGGAATAGTTTTATTCCCGTTGGCTACTATCGGGCGAGAAGTCCATAGTATGGTGATTGTGTGCGTGTCAGGGTCCAAGCTAGGAAGGATTGGATGTTTTACTACAGACGAGGAGTCTGTGGGGGTTGGACTATGAGCAGGATTGGCTCGTAGGGTTGGACCACGAAAGGGATAGTTTCGTGGAAGCACATAAAAAGTCCCAAGACCTAGTTTCATGCATATGACTCATGAAGGAATATGAGATCAGGGGTGGATAATTTGAAGTTAACACATATCAGTAAATTTACTTCTTGGGATGGGTATCATATTTAATTTGTATTTATATATGCATAGCTCACCCTATCTGTATGTGTGTGGCGATGATCAGATAATTTATTATCCGGGAGCAGATGATTTGACAGGTGAGCCAGGAGACGCTTGAGACTGGAGTACGGGATTATATGGGCTTTTGAAGACTTGAGTTTTTGATATTTTTATGTTTTGAAAATTAGCCATTTTGGGCTTTTATAGTTGTAATAACTTTGAATTGCGAACATTTACAATGTATTAAACTTTGCGATTTTAATTTTCCTGCGTTTTGGGAACATGTGTTTATAAATGAGCAATTACCAATATTATCGCGTTTATTTCATTTTATTTAATTGTTTATGTTATTTTCAAAGTAATATTCCTTAGGGATGTTACACAGATGCGGGTTATTTATCAGATCCTCATAATGGTTGATCACAAACATGATATTTGTTCACATGTGGTGGCATAGTGATTTCATGGCGATCTGTGAAACAAACAATAACAACAACATCGTCAACTCATGCAGAAATTTTAGCATTACATGAGGCAAGTCGTGAATGTGTTTGGTTAAGGTCTATAATTCAACATGTTCGACAAACTTGTGGTTTATCCTTGGGAAAAATGAAACCAACAACGATATATGAAGACAAAGTGCATGCATTACTCAATTGAAAGAAGAATATATTAAAGGAGACCGAACAAAACATATTCTTCCAAAATTCTTTTTCACTCATGATCTTCAAAGAAATGGTGATGTAGAGATCCAAAAGATTCGCTCATGTGAAAATCTAGTAGATTTATTTACAAGATCTTTGCCAAGGAGAACTTTTGAGCAATTGGTTCACAAGATTGGACTTCGCCATCTTAATGATGTAAGTTTACATGAGGGGGAGAAATAGAAGATGCAAAGAACAATATTATATAGAATGATGTACTCTTTTTCCTTCACTAGGTTTTTATCCCAAAGGGTTTTTCCTAGTAAGGTTTTAACGAGACACATTCTTTTATCAATGGACACCCAAGGGGGAGTGTTATGAATTAATGGTCGTCCATTGATTTATACAATTACTCATATGATTGATAATCATATTATTCATTACTCTTTATGTAATATTTTTTTTTATTTACTATTTGATTTTATATCCTTTATGGGTTAGCGTGTTGTATCTATAAATATGACTCGTCCTATCAGTAATAAAATACACATACAAACAGAAGTTACTTCCTACTCTCTTATTCTTTATTCTTCCTCTCCTTTGTCTCTCTTATTACCTTTATTTTATAACACCTACATAATTATAATTAGAAACAGCTAACCATTATAATAAAAAATGGTGAAGAAAATAATAAGGAAATATTGTTGGTGGATGTGTTAACTCACGTGTGATCAACTCAAATCCTTTAACCTAAGTTTGGTTTAAGTAAGTAAAATTCAATTTGATTCATATTTAAAAAAAAAATTAATCCAATCCCGTTTAAACTGTGGTCAGTTACATTGACCCATAAATGTAAACTCAATGTGACAGTTCAATGATGATAAAAATATATTTATTTTAAAAAATAAACTATATTTATCTAAAATGAAATGTATATTTACATCTACAAAACTTAAAATATTTATAGGTCAACCTAAATCCTTCAACGGATAACATGTGAATTAAACCCAAATCCGGGTTTGGTCCAATCAACCCAAAACATCCTTAGAAGTTACAAGTGCGTCATAGGTTTGGCCCGTCATTATTGTGTCATAAGAAAATGTAGTAAAAGTGGGCACCTGTCTGGGACATGCTGGGAAGAAAAACAATGTTCTATAGTGTGTTGTTATTTGCTGTGCTCTATGCTATCCTTAAAACGCCAAAACCGCTTTCCTTCTGAAGGTTAGATGTCGGCAATACAACTTATTTTTATTTTTTAAATTTGAAACAAAAGAATATATATATATAATTTTAGTCTTTTGAACTTACCGGTAAAGAATTAAAAACAATTGTAAAAAATCATTTTAATCTTTTCACCATAAGAAAATTTTCCGATAACAATCCATTTTAGTTATTAAAAATTTAGATACTAATTTACAAAATAAAAAATTATAAGTTACTAAAATAGTTATTATTATAAATAAAAAATTATAATTGACATCTAAATTTAGTTACCAAAATTTTGACTACCAAAAAAATTAATTTATAAATGGGTCATTAAACATTATTTATTAATATCTTTGTTATTAAAGGAATTAATTTTTAAATTAGTCTTTAATTAATTAATTATCAATATAGCGATTAATCATAATTTTTTATTCATAATAGTGACTATTTTAGAAATCAATAATTTTTTATTTTATAAATTATTATCTAAATAAGTCACTATATTAACTAACAATTTTAGGTCACTAAAATTGATTATTATTTAAATTTTTTTTAGTGTTTAAAGAATAGAAATGCATTTCTTTTAATTTGAGAGTTTATATATCTTTTAATATGTTCTTTTGAATATATTTTTATTTTTATTTGAAATTTCTTACATATTATTAAATTTTGAATTTTATTGTTTATTTAATTAATTGTATTTGTGATCTTATAATTTTGGGTTGAATATGTTTTTAGTTTTTGAACTTTGATCCAAAATTGAAATTTTTTTCTATATGAAACTTTTATATATTTAATGGATATTGTCATTTTAACTCAATTACGTTAAATATTTCTTATGTGTCAAACGTGTTTCATGCTACCATTAGAAAATGTGTTTAACAAGTCAAACAAATTTAAAATAATTGAATTAAAATGTTTATATTTATTTAATTAAAATATTTATATTTATTTATTTTTTAAGTGTTGGGACCAAAATATATAAAAATTTCAAACATTGATGAATTTTAATTTCTCATTAAAATTTAAAGAATAAAAACATACTTAATTTTATAATTTTTAATAAATTCCAACTAAATATATATAGTGTATTGAAAAAATATCGTTACTAGCAGTTTTACTTTTCTTTTCTAGTAATTTAAACCAGGAGTTTAAGCTCCATGCGCATCCATCTCAACATAATTCAATTATAAATGTGTGAGCTAAATTGGACTATTAAAGTGAGTAAGGTGTTTTAATGTACCTAATAGAATTGAATTAGATAATGTATTAATGAATTTCAAACTTAAGAAATATTATTTTGTCCAATATGTTTTGTTATATGAATATTGTTTATATTATTCATATATACTAAGAACAACATGAGGGTATACCTGCATCTTTTTATTATATGGTCTTATTTATGAATACAAGTGTATGTATTATTATGTTTTGTAATTCTATTTAATATACGAAATAAGATAAATGTTGGTGTAAGGCTGGGTATGTCCCGACCTGATAAGAAGCAAATGGTCGAGTTTATCCTGGTCCGAGTATGGGGTGCCCTCGCGCTCTATCCTAGTTGTTTGGGTACTTCTCCAGCACAACACAGAGGGCCCAATAAGTGTGATGGCCGGGTACATTCCAGTCTTTTTTGCCGTATACATCCCGGCCCAATGGAGTGACAGACGGAAAATGGGATTATGGCACATGGGTGCAGAAGAGAAGCGTGCAATCTCAGCTAAAAAGGGAAGGAGTTGATATTAGGAGAAGTACAGACGGGCAAACCCCAAAAAGGAAGGAGTTGATATTTGGCGAAGTACAGACGGACAAACCCCAAAAAGGAAAGAGTTTATCTTTGACAAAAGTACAGACGAACAAATCTTAGAATGGAAAGAGCTAATCTTTGACAAAAGTACAGATGAATAAATCTCAGAATGGAAAGAGCTGATCTTTAACAAAAGTACAAACGAACTAATCTCAGAATGGAAAGAGCTGATCTTTGACAAAAGTACAAACGAAAAAATCTTAGAATGGAAAAAGCTGATCTTTAACAAAGGCACAGACGAACAATCTCGTTCAAAAGGAAAGAGTTGATCTCTAACAAAATGCAGACACACAATCTCAGTCAATAAAGAAAGAACTAATGCGTACAACCTTAATCGGAAAGGGAAAGAATTGATCCTCGAATACAAACGGCCCGCAAATAATAATAACAAGTCTGTTAAGAAATTAGTATAAATTAAGGCCTAGTGAACACGTAAATGTATGCTTTTCTCATATCGAATCACTATTTGACTTGAGTGTCGGAGTGCCTGCAGGTACCCCCGCCCTTGGAGTGCAGACGGTAGGGATATCCAGGAGGAGTCCAGAGAGGAACAAAAGGAGGTTCAACATAGAAGGTTCTTGAGATCGTCTGGTTCCGCACTAAAATAGTATCGATCAGGTACAATAAATAAATAAATACATTATTTATAATATTATATTATATTATATTGAAGATGTATCATAAAAAAATAATTATATAATAAAAAATTATTTAAAATAAAATATAAAAAACAATTTATAAACACTAAATGGACAAATATTATATATATATATATATATATATATATATATATATATATATATATATATATATATATATATATATATATAAAGATATGAATATTATTAATATTTGCATTATAAATACGAATGTTATCTGTAAGACCCATTTTTTCTACTCTTAATGTTTAAGGGTGTAGTCTTATCTGTTAGGCCTAAGGCCAGCCCATAGGGTGCCCCAAAACCCCTAAACCAGCCTTAACCCTCTCATTTTGCCAATTTTTAGAAAACAACTTTCCTCCTCCCTCTTAGAACTGCCTACGTGAGCTCTGCTCGAGTTTGGCTCCCATTCTTCGTTGAGTTAGAAGAACTCCATTTTATTTCCCGTAAGGTGGTTCTCAACCCATACCCTTTCTTTTCTAAGCTTTGTTTTCATGGTTCCAATAGAGGTTCACTTTGATAACCTCGTATTCAATTTGTGCCAATGTTTCTAGCTCTCGAATCTGCTCCTGGAGCTATAGTGCTCGTTGGCTTAGGTATCGGTGTCTTTGGCTAGCATTTTCCAAGTAAGGGAAGTTAGGGTTTATCTATTTTTACATTATTTTTCCTGATTGGATCCATTTCCATTATGGGTGCCTGGTATGTACTATTGAACGTGTGATAATATGCTATTTGTGCTTATGGTATTGTTGGAATCTAGTGTGGCACACATGAGAGCAGTGGGTTTTGCTGAACTCGCCGAGACGAGCGGGTTGGTCGCTCAAAATGAAAGCTCTTGCTTGAGCGACAACAACAGCAACTCACCCCCTCTCTATTTCGAGGGCTCGCTTAAACGAAGGTCACTCGCTTGAGCGAGAGTAGTCTTGCCTGAGCAAGATAGGCTAGCTTGAGCGAGACCCCGACGTGCCCTCTGTTTGTAGTCTCGACCAGGCGAGAGCAGGTAGCTTAAGCGAGGGGTTCCTCTCGCCTGAGTGAGAGCTCTTTAGCCTGAGCAAGATTGACAAGGTTAAGTTTATATGTGTGTGTTTCACATGATTGGATGATTTGTGCTTTAAACAGTTCAAGTTCTGAGGCTATGTATGCTCATTATGATATATTGGGATTGGAATTGATGAGCTTGGTGTGATTATGCATATGAAACATGGTTGGATGGTTGGTTATATATATTGGCATAAGATTGGTAGGCATGATAACTCTATGGTTGGTTGGTGAAGTATGGCTATGGTATGAGTTGACGTAATTCCATGAATCTTTTGGTAAGATTCATGGTGGTGCCTTGTGTAATGGATGTAATTCCATGACCCTCTTGGTGAGAGCTCATGGTGGTGCCTCATGTAATGGACGTAATTCCATGACCCTCTTGGTGAGAGCTCATGGTGGTGCCTCATGTAATGGACGTAATTCCATGACCCTCTTGGTGAGAGCTCATGGTGGTGCCTCATGTAATGGACATAATTCCATGACCCTCTTAGTGAGAGCTCATGGTGGTGCCTCTAGTAATGGACGTAATTCCACAAACTTCTTAGTAAGGTTTCGTGGTGGTGCCTCAGTATATAATTAAGTAAGGATTCAAGTAAGGATTTGCATCCTGAAGCTCTAAAGAGTCATTTAGTCTCACATAGAGCGTACTGACTCAAGTGGTGAGAGTAGCAAGAGGCCCTAGTCTTTGGCAGGATAATGGTCTTAGATGTTTGAAGGCTAACCTTGTGCGTGGTAGTGTGAAATCCATTGGTAATGGCTCTGCAGAGTAGTAGAGGCCACCATAAGTGCAAACATCTAGTGAATCCAACTGATTATATGTATCTGGATAATTGAGTCTTAGAGTCTTGCCATTTGCTATCACATGCTTGGTTTATTCATATATCTTTGACTTTTAAATTGCATGCTCAATTGTATGATAAAACCTTTTTACTCTAGCTTACCCTTTTTGTTTGCTTGTGTTTTGTGTGTGGTTTTCTCCTTTTTGATGATCATCAATTTATTGATGTGAGGAGATGTGGGAACCCCTAGTGGTCATCAGAGTGATGGAAACTCCGCTGCGAAGCTAATCTTGGGTTGGATCCCCTTACTCTGAGTACTCTTTTAAGGCATTGTGGCCTATGTACTATTTTTCTCTATGCACATTTATTTTGGATACTGTTAAACTTTTATTCGCTTTTGTTAATGGCATCGTGGTATGCCTTAGTTTTTCTCTCCATGTATTTTGGATAATTGTAAGGTGTAACGTCCCTACTGAAAATTAGTTAATTAAAATAAATAAATAAGAAAAGAAGATCAAACGACAAACTTTTATTATTTCCAAACATGGGAAAATTTAAAACATTATTCGGCGCACCAAAAATTTAAAATAAAGCTAAACAATAATGTTATTACAAGTTCCAAAAGATCCGACAAAATAGTGGAAAACATAATTAAAATATCTTAGTCAAAGTCCCATGTTATCTCTCTCTCCGTAGCTATGCGTCAACAGTATCACCTGGAATATCATCTACTCCCGCGTGACAAGTCACACGATCATCACTAAACACAAACAGAAAGGGTGAGCTCATGAATAAAGGAAACACATCAGTTAATAATATCAAAAATACACTCGACTGTTTGAGTCTAATATTTATTGGCCAAGACCTTAATACCCCAAGGCTTTTCAACCTTTAATTCACACAAATAGTTAGCCTTTGACTAAGGATTTATGATGCTCACATGAACCTGCCCGCTCGTGGTCTTACCTCTACGAACCTCCCTGCTCGTAGTCCTGCTCTACGAACCTCCCCACTTGTAGTCCTACTCTACGAACTTGCCCGTCCGTAGTCCAACACACGTGATCCACCAGCTACGTACTTCCCCATAGGAAGCATCTCTCAAGTGTGAGCACGGAAGATACGAACCTACCCGCTCGTATCCCCACACGACAGTAACTGGATATGAACCTCCCCGCTCATATCATCACGTGTTCACCACCATCCATGAACCTACCCACTCATGGCAAAACATCTCTTGATCCAAGTTTTCACATCAACGTGTACAAGCAACACACACAATCACTGCCTACAGTGTTACCGATTGGCTTTGCCTAAGCACCACCAAGCAACATTTACATAGTAGACCTGCTTGGTGGTACAATCCTCGTCGCCATGCCCACAAACAGAACCTCTGCTTCACCACTATCACCTGACGAGTCACCACTCGCCGCTAGGCACCCCTCAGTCTAAGGACCCCTCTGGCCCTCACGTCACCTGGCGACCTTGCCCGTGCTGTCAAGCGCTATACCAGTAACGTGTCTGTTACTGGTTTGGCATCTCTACCTTTTGATGTATTTAGTGATAAGTGCCAAAATTCAGTAAAGATTCATAGCAAAGTCTGGCACTTATGCTTTTAATTTATGTTCATTTCATATTGATTCTCCCTAAATCTAAGACAAATGAGATTCAATCACATGCTTCCAAGTTTTGATTTAAAGAAATCATTTAATCCTATTTTGTGTGTTTTTCAAGAAAGATTAAAGAGAACTCAAGAAGAGTGAAGGAGAAAGCAAGAAATAGAGAAGAAAATGAGGAAAGTGTGCAATAGGTCGCTCAGAGCTAAGGTGTTTCGCTCAAGCTAGGACAGGCTCGCCCAAGCTAAAGTCTTCTCGCCTAAGCGAGACACTTGCCGCCTTTCTCGCTCAAGCGAGCTTGAGCTCGCTTAAGTGAGATTTCATGAAGAAGACATGAGCAGTTTTGCAATTTTTGCCTAAGCAAGAACATGGTCGCCCAAGCGAGACCTTTCTTCAACCTGAAGAACTCTTTCTCACCTAAGCGAGAATGAGTGGCCCAAACGAGACCCTTTCTTCATGCTAAAGTACTCTATCTCGGCCAAGCGAGATTCAGTAGCCCAAGTGAGAGTTCGTACTGTATATATATTATGGAAGTTCTGAACTGCAGATTAGTTGGAGAATTTGGAGAAGAATTGCATCCTTGCTGCAAAGATGCATCCACGAGCAAACATAGATCATATTTCTTCTTCTACTTCTTTAGTTCTTAGGATTTGACAGCTACCATGAGTGGCTAATCTTCTCCTTTAGGATTGAATGTAATATACTCGAACTTGGATGTAATCTGGTGATATTTATATATGGCATTTCTGTTTTACTCAATATTGGTATTATTGTTCTGCTCTTAATGCTTAATTTTATCTTATCAATAGATGTTTTGATTTTGATTTTTAGATCTGACTGGAAAGTATTTCTGAAAATCTGATTTGAACAATGATACTTGATATATTGTGATGCTAGGAATAAATCTTAATATATCAATTGCTTTTAACATTCGACCGTAATGCTAGATAGTTTGCTGAATATGTGAGGAATCAATATTCAGGGAACTAATTTTATGAATTTTATACGCGAGGGATCGGTATAAATGATTTTTGAATGTGCATCAATATTGGTATTTTCAGATGTTATGTATTATATTCATTCAGATTACAAACAAGGGAGATAGATGAAATTCAATCCCAGTTTTTCTTATTGATCTTTTATCTAATTTTTTGCTTTTACTGTATTCTGTTTATGCAAATTAGTTTAACTACCAATTATCTATCAAATTAAAATTTCTGTATATATATATATATATATATATATATATATATATATATATTTATTTATATAT
>Ga0214543_1007388_pt1 | contig 18901 bp, 9 predicted proteins | sample CNSS2metaG_FD_160094 | JGI IMG/M metagenome (GOLD analysis project Ga0214543, IMG submission 160094) | Root nodule microbial communities from cowpea collected in UCLA plant growth center, Los Angeles, California, USA - CNSS2 | ecosystem: Host-associated > Plants > Roots > Nodule | place: USA...
ATATAAATAACTTAAATACATTTTTATTATAAAATCAATTAAAATATTATTATTGAATTTTATAAAATAAAATTTATATTAAATTTAATTATATTTTTATAATTTCAAATTAATTTAATAAATATATTGTAATTTTTAATTTTAAAATTCGATATCCGTGCGTTGTACGGGTAAAAATACTAGTTTTAAACAAAGTTCAAATAATCCATTTAAATGGTGTTGAATAACAATTTACAAAGAAATGAAATTTTTTTAAACTAACTGATAAAAAAATAACTCATTCAAAATAAATATGTTAATATTTTAATCATTTTTTTATTGTTTTAATTTATATTAGAGTATAGCGGGTACAAGTATCCAAGGGTACGAATATTATGATACTTGTACCTGTCCCATTAACATGCGAGTATTAAAAATACTCGTACCCGTTACCTGCAGATATCTATTTATAATTCCATTTTCTACCCATTACGGGATTTATCCGCGGATACCCGTGAGTGCGGATTTTATTCGCGGATACCCGTTGGTAAGAATTTTGTTGACATCTTTGTTTGAAACAAAATTAAATTTATTGAATATTCAATAAACCATCAAATTTTATTAGAAATTTAATTGAAAATTTCCAAATTTATTGAGACTTAAAACATAATTAAGTCAAAATTTAAAATAGGCTAGATTAAAGTTTTTAATTACACCTATTAAATTTTTATTTCAAAACTAATCATCAAAATCTTATTTTAAATTAATTTTAACTTATTAAATCTTTATTTTATATTAATTTTAACTACAATGATAGAATTATCTAATTATTCACAAACTCTCATAAATTTTATCTTTAAATATTTTTTCTCTGACCTTTAAATCTCGTCAAATAAACAACACAAATTTTAACTTTAAATTTTCTCAAATTCATTCTTGGACTCTCAAAAGACATCCTTAAGCTTGAGGGACTAGCTAATATGATCAACTGAACAAAAATCAGACTACCTCTATTTACTCCATCCATAATCCCAACATAAATCATTAATAACATAAATATTAATAAATTTTGACACTATCTTAAAAAATTAACTTTAATATAGCCTAATTTGAAAAAAGAAAAAGAAAAAGAAAAAAAAAGAACTTATGTATTTGCAATCTTATTTATAGATGAGATATACTAGAAGTGAATAAGAGTAGTTTGTGGATGAGAAAAGTGAAAAGTGTTCCTGGAATGTTCTACTGGTAAGAAGATGATTATTGTCACAGAACGTGTGTAAAATCCCAATGTCATAGCTCTTTCAATGGACCACATCTCTCCAACACATATCTGAAAAGACTGTTGAATTCAAAACCATGGACCAAAATATTAACTCATCATAATCTTCATATTCATGTCCCTCTTTCCCACATTATAACCCACTCTATCACACACAACTTTTTAAGACTCAAACCATTCAATTTCTTCAGTTTAAAAATATCATGGATAAAATGAAACAGTTTTCCATAACTTTTTATTTGTAACGTTTTCGATTTTCAAAGAGATTACTCACATGCAATCATCATAAACTGAATATAAGGTAATTTTGCAACAATCTCAAATCATATATTCTCATTTCCAACTCAACTAACACAAAAGAGATAAAGTGCTTGCTTTGTGTGGAGAACACAAACTTTTGCCTTTTTGCACATGCCAATTTGCAACAATTATGATAGATGAATTGGGTAGCAAATTGCAATGTTCGTTGTGTAATGCTAGCTAGCTATACTTAATCATGAAGTGGAGCTTTTGTTACCCATAAACACAGAAATGGCAAGTTGAAGATGCGAACGTGGACTTGATCTGTTATACCTAACCAGTTTTATCCAGAGTCACAACTTTGAACAGAAAAAATGTCTAGAGTATGTGAAATAAATAAGACAATTAGTAGTCCCCACAGAAAAGAAGATGGAAGCATACCCTCATGCTGGGGTTTGAATAATTATGGTGGGCTCTCACCTCTCAATTTATCACACTTCCTATCACTGGGGCAACCTTATACAACCAACGATTGGTTCCTATAATCGTATTTCCTGTCACTAAAACATTGACACTTCCTTAATTCAATTCTCTCCCAATTACAAACTGTATTTTCAGTTTAGATATTATTAGTTTTCATTCCAATTCATGTCAATATGAACAGTTCATGATATGTAGTTATTTCTTCTATTTTTTACCCTTTTATAAGAAGCAAACTTGGCTTAAGATTACCCTTTGTGACGAAATCCTGACTTAAGAATCAGCTCATCCAAAAATCAGCACTTTCCACTCCCATCCACGACAGTTCATCATCTCTTACATTAAGCAAAGGAAAAGTTGTTATGAAATGAAGAGAAGAGTGTGACACAGTAGCAATGAAAGAGATTTAGGTTAAATGGTGGCACAAGGGTGCATATGGAGGCATTGTTATGGGGATGATGGCCACACAAGTACACAAGTTGGAGATGGCATTGACTTCCCATCCACATCCACATATTTTTATGATCAAAGAAAGAGGGACCCGAAAGGTGGCCATAAAGGATACTTAAATACATACTCTAACCATCATTCAATATAATTGGTTGCTACTTACCACTGTTCTAAATCTAATGCCCCCTTAGAGAAGATCCACACACACAGTTTGAAAGCAATCTCAAGGAGTTAAAACCAGACAAAACTCACATGACCTGCACAACCCTCCATTGGCCTCACCTGCTACAAACAAATACTAGTCACAATCAAATTCAAACAATCAGAGTTTTCAACATTGTTTTTCAAAAATGGTCCCCTTGTTTTCTACTGGCCAGGAAAGGTTGTACATAGGATAGTTTATAAGAGATACAGTGAAGTTGCAAAATCATTCATCTTTTGAGATTAGCATAAAGACACAGTGGACTTATAGCCACTATGGGTGCTTGTGGGAGTAAGAGGGGTGTGGGACATGCTTGAGAAAAACTTCTCCCTAACTTTACCTTCACGCTCACCATCATGCAACTATGACCTTTTGTCAAATAATGTTGCCCACTTGTTCATTTTTATTTCTCTCAGATATTGTGGTGCCCTAATGTCCATGCCTTGCTAAATACAATGACACTTCAACTTCAACTTCAACGCACTGCATGGTTTGTTCATGCAATTATCTACCGCCACCTTTGTAAAATTCACAACATGCATAGCCAACATCTCCGGCTTATAAATTTTTAATTGAGTTGGATTCATTACCATCATTATCATTTCCATTTATGTATAACCTTATCTTTTCAATACGCAACTAACATGAAACATATAGAAGAAATGAGAACATTCAAAAACAAATATAGGACCAAAAGTTGGTTACTGATTTGCTACTTTGATATATATACAGCTTTAACCAGAGAGAAACATTCTTTCCCAGCATCGCCTCATGTAGAAATGAAAGGAACCAACAAAGACAAAGTAACGGTAGAAACAGTCAACATCAACATTAATGCAAGGTGAAAGGATCCAGGAGAATGAATGGTTGCTTTCATATAGTCTAGACCTTTCCTCTTCGATCAGAAATTCCATTTCCCCCGCTATAAATGCGATTCTGTTCACCACTTCCTACAAACAAAGTCTTCTTGATCAACCCCAATCTCTCCTTCATAACCATATTCAAGAATAAGATAAATACAGGATATAAAAATTAAAGTTAGGAGATGGTATAAACTAAACTTTCATATATAATTTCCACTATGGTTTCTTTCGTTGTTTAATTATATCTTAGATTTTAGTAATATATAGCAGTACTTTCTTTGGTTTAACACCACAGCGAAAACTGTCCCAGGAAGAAGCACAGGAGCCCGTATGGGAAGGGTATGTAGATTGGAGGAACAGGCCAGCCATCAAAGGACGTCATGGTGGCATGCTTGCAGCTTCCTTTGTTTTAGGTAAGTACTGTCTGGCGACACTTTTCATGGTTTTCTCGTTTTCTAACAACAATGTTGATATATGTAACTGGAAACCACGAAATCTTTTAGCTACGTATACTTCTTTTAACTGTATACTGTTTAATCGTTTTCTCCTTCACAAAATTTCCATAATATTGTTTTTGGTTTGCATAACTATGTTTGTAACTTTCCCACATGACAAACCCCAGCTGCGGAGGTGTTGGAGAACCTAGCATATCTTGCCAATGCAAGCAACCTTGTTTTATATCTGTCCAAGTTTATGCACTTTTCACCATCCACCTCTGCCAACATTGTCACTGAGTTCATGGGAACATCCTTCCTCCTTGCTATTCTTGGTGGGTTTCTGGCTGATGCCTTTATCACTACTTACTCCATCTATCTCATAAGTGCTGCTATAGAATTCATGGTAAGTTCTCATCGATCGTAATAATTAAGCTTCTATCTTTGGTGTCTATGTAAGTTACTCGACTAAAATTTGAATGTCACTTCGTGTCAATAATAAAAAGTGAAAAAGAAAAGAGAAATGAGAATTTTAACCACCTGTACTTTGTACTTTGGTAGGTAATCACCCTTTACTGAAATAATTAATAACATTGATTACTATTATGAGAAAAACCACATAATCAGGACTTTGATAGACTTTCACTCATGCAGTACAGTACTATAGTATCCCCACATAAACAGGGACCCTTTTTCCATCCTCAACCAACTCAAGAATTAAAATGACAGAGTAGAAGAAAGACAAAAGAAGCATGACCATCATTTATTGCCATTAGATGCTGGTGCACCAAACAGGAAGCAAGATTCGATTGTGCTTAATCTTCTAGTAACCAGATTCTAGAGACACCGTATCACTGTGCAAAACAGTTAACAAGTGAAACAACAAATGAAACAACTTTACCAAAGAAGCATGGATTGATCAAATATGTTAAGTTGAATGAAATCCTCAAACAATTGAAGCTCATACAAGCATTTCCATGTGGTTATCAAGATTTTAATCACAATACAAGATCATAAATTTTAACAATGAGATTATTTGATGACACAGGGCTTACTAATGCTCACAATACAAGCACACAAGCCATCACTCAAACCACCAAAATGCGTTATGGGAATCACCGACAGTCCATGCCATAAAATTTATGGTGGGGACTCGGTTATGCTATTCGCAGGCCTCTATCTGGTGGCTCTGGGAGTAGGAGGTATAAAAGGTTCACTTCCTCCTCATGGGGCTGAGCAGTTTGATGAGAATACCCCAGAGGGAAGGAAGCAGAGATCTGCATTTTTCAATTACTTTGTTTTCAGCCTGTCATGTGGAGCATTAATTGCAGTAACTTTTGTGGTATGGATCGAAGACAACAAGGGATGGCAGTGGGGTTTAGGAGTCTCAACTGCTTCAATACTTCTCTCCATCCCAGTTTTTCTTCTTGGTTCACTCAAGTACAGGACCAAGATTCCAATGGGAAGCCCCATTACATCCATGTTCAAGGTATACTTAACAATAATTAGGTTACATTGTTCATTTAGTCGTCATAGTTTTCTTCTATTTCATCTTTTTCTGACACAAGAAGCCGAAAGTTTTAATTTTTACCCAGACCTCACTGGAGAGAACTTTCTACAACACCCAACAAACAAGTTGTCCAGGAATTAAAAGCAACTGTTTTCTCACTTAGAAACTAATTAAAAATAAAAATGGCACAAGTATAATTAAAGACCAAATGATTTATTCAACCGATTAAATAACAGGTGCCAAAAGTTTTCTCGTCAAATAAAATGCTAAACAATCTGTTTGTAATTTGCTATGCCGAAGGTTCTTGTTGCAGCAATATGCAACAGCTGCAAATCCAGGAATTCAAGCAATGTTGTCATAAGCATGGCCACAATTCCATCCCATGCAACTGAAAGGGAAGATGGAGAAGAATGTAAGAACAGAAAAGAGGTTGCAGGCGAAACTCTAACTAAGAGCCTTAAATTCCTTAACAAAGCAGTGATAGAACCAGTTCACCCAATGTTAGAGTGCACAGTGAAGGAAGTGGAAGAGGTGAAGATCGTGATAAGGATTCTTCCCATATTTATGTCGACCATAATGCTAAACTGTTGCCTAGCTCAGCTATCTACGTTCTCAGTCCAACAGTCAGCCACTATGAACACCATGCTTGGTTCCTTCAAGGTCCCACCAGCTTCTCTACCAGTGTTCCCTGTGGTCTTCATCATGATCCTTGCCCCACTCTACAACCACATCATTGTTCCATTTGCTAGAAAAGTAACCAGCACCGAAATGGGGATCACACATCTACAGAGAATAGGAACAGGCCTATTCCTGTCCATTGTGGCAATGGCTGTGGCAGCTTTGGTGGAAACCAAGAGAAAGAAAACAGCTGCAAAGTTTGGTTTGTTGGACACAACGAAACCCCTCCCAATAACATTCCTTTGGGTGGCCTTACAATACATTTTTCTTGGTTCAGCTGATCTTTTCACTTTGGCTGGCATGATGGAGTTCTTCTTCACAGAGGCAGCATGGAGCATGAGGTCCTTGGCAACAGCACTCTCATGGGCCTCACTGGCCATGGGGTACTTCCTCAGCACAGTTCTTGTGTCCACCATCAACAAGGTCACAGGAGCTTTTGGCCACACACCATGGCTTTTGGGTGCCAACTTGAATCATTATCACCTTGAGAGGTTTTACTGGTTGATGTGTGTTCTCAGTCTACTCAACTTCATTCATTTTCTCTTCTGGGCCAATTCCTACAAATACAAACACTCACCAAAGCCTGGATACTAGCTACAACACACCTACGTATATACATATATATACACTGCTTATTGTAACTTGATAACTTTCCTTCCTAGTTTCTGGTCGGACCCAAATGACGAAATAATTAGCAGATTCAGAGTTTATCTTTATCATGTTCCACTCTACTATTACTTGGTGCTATGTACCCACTTTTAATTTTAAATAAATTAATCCATTGCCCGTTATGAATACGATTATGAGAAATTATAGGTTCACACCGACATTTAATCACTTATTTTATCATCTTTATAGGTTAGAAGTTAATTTGTCTTGGTTTACGAGTTAATTTTAAAGTGCTAAAGAAAAGTAGTCAAATGTAAGTGTCAATCTATCATTTCTCTATGATTATATCATCAAAATCAAGCTAAATCTTATGTTCTCCTCTTTAAATTTTTTCATGGAAGTGTTCTAACTTTAACTACTTGGACATCTAATGGTGAAGTAAAAAGATTAATTAATAATTAAGTTTTAAAAAAAATAATAATTAAATTATTATATGATATATATTAAAACATTAGTTAATATAATTAAAAGTAACCAAGATGATTGAATTATTATACTCAAAGTAACAATGCTTCTAACGAAATTAATATTAAACCTGAAAATTATACCTAATTAAGATAGAATATAGATATAGATAATTTTCCATACATATATAAAATAAAAGTGTTAACGTAGTGGTTTTTTAATATTAATAATATTTATACTGTTACTCTAAAACGATAGTTTAATTTTAATTTGAGACAGTACGATCAAGAAATCGTCATGACTAAAGCATTTAGGTCGAATCATGCTAATAAAAGATATCTGATATACTAATTAATTATTGAATTTCTACACGATAATTACAATAACAATAGTATCAATCAATATAATAACAATTGTACATAAACAGAGTCTCTAAATTCTAAAAAAAATACTTTATTATTTCATAAAAAACAAATTTTAATTATAGTTATATTTAGATATGACGTTTTTAGTTCCTAAATTTTTTTCTTTTTTTAATTTTAAATCGTTGAAATTTTCTAACCATTTTTTTCATTCTTATCACTAAATACAGTCTAATAAAAAAAAGAAAAAAATACATATAGTTAAATAGTAAATTTAATAATCTTATTTATATTAAATAATTAAAATAAATGTATAAGAAAATATTATTATCTTTGAAATATTTTTTTATTATTTTAATTACATTAATTAAAATTTTTAATTTTAATATTAAAATAAAATATAGTTAAATAATAAAGACTATAAATGATATGTTAAAAAATGTCAGAATTAAAATCGAATAAACATTTTTTCAGAAACTAAAATCAGATAAACCTATAACGATTAAAATTAAATTATTAATTAATATTTTTACTTTTAATATTAAAATAAAATATAGTTAAATAATAAAGACTATAAATGATATGTTAGAAAAATGTCAGAATTGAAATCAAATAAATATTTTTACAGAAACTAAAATCAGATAAACCTATGAGGATTAAAAATAGATTTAAAATCTACAACTATTTTGTAGCATTTAAACGGGTTAGGGTTCTTTAGAAGCCAGTTGTCCTCATTTTTTTATATCATAAAACAAAATTAACTTTCGAGTAAGATACCAGGTTATGATACTTAGGATATAACAAGATGTTACCAACAAAATAATATATATATATATATATATATATATATATATATATATATATATATATATATATATAATAAAAATATTTATATTTTCGTGTTCACTTTTTTTTCTGATTTTATTTTTAATAAATATTTTTCAAATTAAAATAATTATTTTATAAGATTTATTTTTTTAAGTAATTTTTTTAAAATTTAACTATTTTACTTTCAAATGAATTAATTTTTAAATTAAAATAAATATTTATAAGAAGAAAATAACTTACAAAATAAATAAACAATTATTTATCATAAAATTATAAAAATTATTTATATTTATTTTTAAATTATAATTTTTTTATTATAAAAAAAGTAAAACTCATGTCTTTCACTGGTTATAATACGAAAAGATTTTCTGTGACTTAAAAAGAAAGACATAATTGAATATTTACTAATTATTTTCTTTTTTTCTTGACTACCTTAAACATACATAGATATTTAATTTTGAAAAAAAAAATTAAATGTTAACATTGTTCTTTGAATTATATATTATGTGGTTGACAATCATGATAAATACTTTTAAATGCAGTAGATAATAAAAGGAATCTTTAACTCACTATCAAGAATTTGGATTTGATCACTCATTCACATGTGATCAATGAATGTGTTTGAATTGGCCAAATTGGCCAAAGTATTTCATTAGAATCCTTCAAAGATTTTAAAATGGTGTGAAAGTAGGTATTTGAGAATAAGCACTTCAAAAAATTATATAAGAACAAAACCGAACTCCTACAATGATGAAGGAGACATAATTTTGTGATACATTAAGTTGCATTTATAAAATATCCTATAATTTGGAAAGGACTTAAATTTCAGTGACATTGTTTATTTTTTATTTAGTTTCGTATTGATAAAAAAAAACATTTAATATCAAACCAAGTCGATTACATTTATTTATATATATATATATATATATATATATATATATATATATTTGGAAAAACCTAATTTGTTATATAATTAATTGGAATTAGGTTAGCAAATGAAAAAACTTACATAATTTATATTTGTTTGTATTGTACATATTTGTTTCTTGTCAATAAATTAGACTGATAAATTAGTTGGTCAACTATCTCTACTCGATTGATTAATGGCAGACTGACCGATCAATTGGTGGGCCGACCATCCCAATCGACTAACAAAACCAATCAATTGCAGGATAAATATCAGATTAACACTTAGTAAATGATAATTTAGAATGTATGGTGTATGATTAGACTAGAATTAGACAAACAAAAAGGTAAAAGATCATAACAACTAATATAAGTAAAGGTCTAAAATATGATTGTTCAAACATATGCATCATTGCATTTAATACCCTTTCCATTGGTCATTTATTGACTTTAGCATTCTAATACCTTTTACACAGGTATTATTCGAGCGGTGTTGGACGAACGAAAAACCTTAGAGACCGAATAAACAAGAGACAGTAGCGACACAAGACAAAACTATCCGGAAATTAATAGTACTCGACCGGCCCATATCAAATACTATTTATAAATAAGATTTTTTTTTTGTATTTAAGTTTGTTTTCCCATTTTATCTTGTAAATTATTTATTTTTAATTACAATAATTACTTTACCAATTTTATAGTGACCATATCTTTAAATTCTAATTATTTTTTTATTTGACCGATTTTAAAATTAATTACTTTTTAATTAAAAAATTATAAACAAAAAAAGTAAAAAAATATTTTAAAAAGTTATAAAACTAATTATATTTAATTTTATAATTATAATATAACAAATAATTGTGTTATTTTTATTATTGTGAAAAAAATAAACAGGCATACAAATATATTAATATCAATATAAAACAAACCCAACTTAATATATTTATGAAAATGAATGTTTGGTCTCACTTTATAAACAAAATTTATTGGAACAAATTCACTTCCAATCCAAGAAAAATGTTAATTCAATCTAACTCGTAAAGAGTTAATATACACCAATATCACCTGGTATTTAAAATAATATAAAAAGTAAAAGAATATTTTTAATTTTTTATATTTAACAAAATAAAAGGTATAAAGTTTAGTACTTCACAATTCATATCTCATAACGTAATTAATATTTAAGAATTAAAAATTGCTTATAATAATTAAAGAATTAAAGAATTAAAAATATTACACCAACTCTGAGATCCTCAAAGTTCATCAGGTTTAAACTTCTTTCAGTTTATACAAAATACATATTACATGGTTAGTGAATTAAAGTTTTAATTTCACTTTTTATTTACTTTTTTTTTCGTAATTCTTTTACCAATTAATAAAAGTTTTCTAGCATAATCCGACCTAAACCTGTGACGAGTGAGTGAGATTGATCCGTAGATAATGTTGATAATTATCCCATTCATGTTGACTTCACAGTTTTCAGGCTTGAACTGGTTTTGGAGTTGTCGTTGGTTGATCCGAACTTTGTAAATCGGCTAATCGGAAAATCCCCAACAGCATAGTTGTTGCGTGCTTTGGAGGATCAATTGATTGATTCAGCAAAACTGAATATTAGGTAATAATTAAAAAAGTTCTCTTACCACTGCAATTCAATTTCATCTTTTAAACTTTTTTGGTCGAGGAATGTAGGTATTGCTTCCGAACTCTGCGTAGTATGTGTGAAATGTTTGCTAGTGTTTATCCATTGGCTAATTATTTATATAATTTTAAGGTTGGACTTTGTGTAGGCTTGTCCCACAAGTGAATTTAAAAAAGGCAATAAGTACTTTTCTAGGTTGTATCAGCAGGAGGATTGTGATAGGTAAAATCTCCTTGACGAAGTTGTGTTGTAATTTGCCTATCATGCCAGTTAACTTGCAATTCTGGCTTTCTGACAGACAATATATAAATTTTATATGTGTATGCCAATGGGTATAGAATATAGGGTTAAAACAAATACGTCATGATTAACGGTGGTGATGAATATGTCAAGAATGGCAAGTATTTGTCTACTCTCATTGTTCAAGAGCTCCTTCTTGTTTACAATCTAAGCAAGAGCTCTCCCAAGTCAGCTTTGCTTTGGAAGTCTCTATCTTTAAGGTGCCATTTTGATACTCTGTATTGTTCTTCTAAGTTGCATCTTTTCGTGTTTCCAATTTTATGTGTTTGATGTGGTGCATGTGAGTATCTGATTGTATTTTTTCTTGGAGAGTTGAGATGAATTCTTTTGTAGAATACAAAACATATCCACATTGATTGATTGTTATGTTTTCTGAGTAGTTGTCATCCCTCTTGTTCCACAATTATGACAGGAGAAAATTTTCATCACTGGAACAAAAGAGTGTCCCTGGAGTAGGTGAGTTAAGATACAAGGGTTACATGATTTGGATATGATTATTAAATAATCTGATGTTGGATTCCAGATTGCTTAGTAATTTTTTATGGGGTGAATTTATTAATTTGGCAAGGCTTTCTGATACTGCCTTTGGTTTTGTTTGTTTGTTTTCTTGACAGTCACTATTGCTTTTTTTTTTTTTTAAAATTAATACTTGTCTAACCAGTGATAATAATTTTGGGACTGCTGTTGGGGACACAATATAATAACTAACTTACATTGTCCAGTATTGTGCCTTCTTTAATTCGAATTCTCAAATACTGCTGTAAAAGAGTACAAGTCTTGGTCGTCCTTTTTACTGGTTAAACTCTTTTGCCGTATTCATGTTGCGTACCCTTCACTGAATAGCTTGTAGGATTATCACAATCAATGTTTCCTTGATAAAATATTTTGGTTACCAAAGCTTTTCATCTTCAACCTTATTGCTTTTTATTTCCAGAGCATTGATACTCTAGTTAATTAAACAATAAGTACTAAAGTAGAGGTTTGTTGGACTTTTGTTGGTACGAACACTGGTTTCTCTCCTGCTGAGGACTGTAACTCAATGTGTACCCATAGATTTTGCTGTTGGTTTTGCTAACGTGTGAAATAATTTGTAGTTGACCTTGTGCCCATATTTAGCCTGTGTATCGGCTGTTCGTGTTTAGTCAAAATCCTTCAAATTTCTTGCATTGGTTCATGCATATTACAATTGTCATCCTCAAAATTCTACATCTTGTTGAGTTAGTGCTGATACATTCGAATATTGCAGTTAACAGCAATGGGAAATCTTTTGTGTTGTGTGCAAGTTGAGCAATCTACAGTGGCTATCAAAGAAAAATTTGGACGATTCGAGGAGGTGCTTCAGCCAGGATGCCATTGCATGCCATGGTTCTTCGGGAAACGACTTGCTGGTCATCTCTCTCTTCGACTACAACAATTGGATCTTCGGTGTGAGACCAAGACAAAGGTTTTTGTTTTTGCCTAACACTTTAACTATGACCAAATATTTTAAGGCATTCTTGGACTTTAATCACCACGAATACATTCATTTTAGCATGAATACTTTTTATTAAGTGTATTTGGTTGTCATTTCTTGTGCTTCGATTTCTGCTAGAGGGCAGTCCTATTGCAAAAGGCAGAGGGAGGCCTAGAAAAACTATAGGCAAACTACTGAAAAGGATTTCGAGGTTAATGATTAGTCTAAGACATGATTATCAATAATATACTTTACTATGGCATCATTTAGTCTATGTAGCTGTCTTGCTGACTCCACCCAGTGGGAAAAAGCTTTATTTGTTGTTGTACGTTTGTTTGTCTTTCACTGGTACACGTTATTCCGGAAACATTTTTCTTATATTTTCCCGTTGAATTAAAGTTGATCAGTTTAAATGTTTGTATGCTTACAGGATAATGTCTTTGTTACTGTTGTTGCTTCAATTCAATACCGTGCCTTGGCAGAGAAGGCCAATGATGCTTTTTACAAACTTAGCAATACAAAGTCCCAAATTCAGGCATATGTTTTTGATGGTATAAACCATAATGCTCAGTAAAAGAAGCCTGCAGTAAGTGGTTTAAGCATATTTGATTAGCTAAAGTGAAATTTCTATTCTCATTGTAGTAATTAGGGCAAGTGTTCCAAAGCTCAACTTGGATGATGCTTTTGAGCAGAAAAATGAAATTGCCAGAGCTGTGGAGGAAGAACTTGAGAAGGTTGTTTTTAAATGTAAAAATAGTATTTACTTATAAGATGAACTGTGAATTTATGTTAATTTGAATATAGTGCTTTGTTGTCTTCATTCATAGGCTATGTCAGCTTATGGGTATGAAATTGTTCAAACACTGATTGTTGATATAGACCCAGATGAGCATGTGAAGCGAGCTATGAATGAAATCAATGCTGGTATGCTATGAATCTTTTATGTTCAGTTTCTTCCCATAATTTATTTATTCTTCGAAAAGGGTTGATTATTTTTTGGAAATATGACTAATATCTTCCATTTCCTCGTGGTATATGCAGCTACTTGTAATTTGCAAACTCTTATTCTTGAGTATTAGATCCAAAATCTAATTTATCACAGAAATATTGTTTAGGCATTACATTTTGTTATTTTCGCTATATAATATGGGTCAGGTTGTCTTCATTAAATCAACTCTATATATTAACTAAATAGTATGAAGTGCAATTTTGGACTTCAAAAGATTGCTTGTGATTATAGTTTACCTGATTCCTCTGATGGTTGCTTTATGCTAACATGGGTGTGGAGCAATCTTTCCTCTGGTCATGATGGATGGACTTATTTTTTTATGCTGCTTTTTGTCCTTTATCAGCTGCAAGATTGAGGGTGGCAGCAAATGAGAAGGCAGAGGCAGAGAAGATCTTGCTAATTAAACGAGCAGAGGGTGAGGCTGAATCTAAATATCTCTCTGGGTTGGGTATTGCTCGCCAACGTCAAGCAATTGTGGATGGATTGAGAGACAGTGTGCTTGGATTCTCGGTCAATGTACCTGGGACGTCTGCAAAAGATGTTATGGACATGGTCCTGGTCACTCAGTATTTTGACACCATGAAAGAAATTGGTGCTGCCTCCAAGTCTTCTGCTGTGTTCATTCCACATGGACCTGGTGCTGTTCGCGATGTTGCTACCCAAATTCGTGATGGCCTTCTTCAGGCTTCTCATCAGTAGCTTCTTCTACTCCTCCAAGATCTTATATTTCGTTTGCATGGGAGAATGGTGAAGCTATAGCACCTGTGGTTATATACTTGTGTTTCTGTGCAGTGTTTTGTGATTTGGTTTTAGAATAAACTGCTAAATTGATTCTCCAAAAACTATAACATCAACTGATTAATCTTGTAAAGAATTTTGCCTTCAAATTAGTCCCAAAATATCTGAGACTTACCAACCTTTGTTCTAAAATTAGTCTTTGATTTGTATCCTTAAGGGATTGATTTGTTGGCCAAAATCTTTGCATGATCATTTTAAGGACTTCATTTTTCTTATTTTTTTTATTTATACTTTCAGACAGTCAAGTAAATACTGTGTATTCTGTTGTCTGGATAGTGGAAGTTGCACATAAATTTCTTACATACCGTTAGAGAATGATTCGTGCTAATCCTTAAATTAAACTCTACGCTTTGTAGCCTTTAATTTTTCGCACAAATGGAAAATGCTTCCTGTCATCATTATCTCCATTTAATTAATTAGCTACCGATGAAGTAATGTTATAAAAGTTTCCCTCGGAATCTGAAGGTTTGCTTGTAATGCAGGGCTAACTTTTTTCTCTGAAGAAAATATGAAACTACTTCCATTTTACAATAATAGTCATTCACAACTAAATAAAGAACAGTAGTAACACGGAAGCTACCATCTCATCCAAGAAAAGAAGTAATTCTGGAGCTATTTGTTTCACAGACTCAACTGCAAGAATAAGCACGAATTAAGTTAAACTGGAACAGGTAAAGAAGATAAAAAATATCTATCACTAGTATTATAATACTTTTATTTATAAAAATTGTGTATGAGTAGTAGAACTAGACATGGCACATTGGTACTCATACTGTTGTTGAATATTGAAGAAAATGGATGGCGAAGATCGACGAGTTTCATCCGTTTTGTGCCATCATTTAGAAGTCTCTTTACAACCAACAACCTCTGAATTGGAGATGAAGTTTATCTCAGTGGCACTGACTAGGGTTTCAAAGCCACAGAGACTCCAACCTTGGGATGCAGATTATTATCTGTGGTCTTAAAATCCACTTCTCCAGCCATAGCCACATAAAATCTCTCCCAGAACCCTTGTTGAACAACAGCACCTGCCTTGCCATAGGTGTCAAATCGAGCCTTTACTAACGTTTCGGGAAGAACTGCATGCTGAGCACCAATGGTGGCACTAGTCTCCCCCATTGACAAGCTATGCTTCAGCTCTGCTGCAATGGCAGTTTTGCTTAGGGGGTTCACTTCATGATAACAGGAAGCTTTCAGAATGTCGAAACTGTTATGCCTGCACAATAGGAAGTAACAAGAGAATTTGATTAAACTCTCTAGTTAGTTTATACAGAACAAGTTAATGTCTTTTTATAAAATTTAGGTTTATACTTCTTTTAGAACATATCTCACATGGTCAAGGAAGCAACAAGGAAGGGAGTGTTGAGGTTTAATCCAGCATTCAGATTACTGAATGTTCTTGATGGTATGTCTAAAGCAACATTGGCTCCAAGTGACAAGATGTTTGTTCCCACAAGACCCGACAAGTTCAGAACAGGATCATATCCTTTTTCTAAGTTTCCTTCCAGTCCAATGCATCCAGTGATTCCAGTGTAGTTAGTCAAGTGTTGTACTTCTACCTACGATGATTCAGAAAATAATCAGATGTAGCAAAAAAATTAAATGTTTAAGGCCATGTTTAAATAAGTTGCTTAATGAGGATTTATAAGAAAAAATCAACTTAATGCACCTAACTTCTTTAAAACCAAATGACATAATTTGATTTTAACTTGCTGGAAAAACTCAACCTTTTAGTTAAACATCTTCTTTACAAGTTTATCAAACAATGTGTGTTGATACTGATAGTATGTAGGAAAGAAAATTAATTATACCTTCCCTGAATCAGGTATGGTGCATTTGAAAAGGCTCCTGAATCCAGGTAGAAGTTCATTTACTGTAATGAATGAGACACCAAAAACAGCATATAGTCAGACATGTTGCATGCAATTCCACGGCTTTTTAAGCCTACTCTAAACTATGAACTTGTTTCAACTTTGAACCATAAGTAGATTTGAAAAGAAGAGAAAGATTGAGTTGATTGATATTCACATTACATTGACAAGAGAGGTCTACGTTGTAGTCCATGAATTGGTAATGAAAGTGAATTGGTGATAGATTTGAATAGTCCTTGTGCAGAACATCTGATACAAAAAGCAAGCAAAATCTGTGTGAAATTAGAATTCATTCTGCTGAAAGATTAAAATGAAAATAACAAAGAGTTGAAGAAACCTTTAGCCTTCTTGCCAATATCAAAATATATCCCTGGACTGGTGCTCATTTCGCTTAAACGAAAGGTCAGAAATAGAAATTTGTTTATCTTTCACCTTTGCATGATTTGTTGGGATGATAATTTATTGGGAGGGAAAGAAGGGCAAAGGAAGTTTCCTCTTGTACAATATGAGTCACTTTTTTGGTATCCATACAAAATGACTCAATTGAAACCTGCATATGTAACGAAACTTCCATGAACCAATATTGCACCGTTTATTTCGTACTCAGAAAAAGACATCCAAAGACTATGACAAATTGACAAGAAGTAAAACTTAAGCTACAATTGACAACCACTGCCACTGTTTCTGGAAACTACCCAAGATGCTGGTCAACAAGGCAAGTGGAGCAAAATCTAATCGTTACCGTTTTGTAGTAAAGTCATTGTTGCTTTGAGCTTAAGCTTTTTTGGAACCATTTTATCCTGTGTCACCGTTTATCAACTGTACTGTAATCAAATTCAATTACATTTTAATCTTGAATTCGACTCTTGTGTGTAATTTCATACCAAAACTATAGGACATTAATATTTATGTTACTTTTTGAGCTGTAGCATAAATTAATTTCATGTTTTTTGCACTTCACTACAGTTGAGAACTGAGTGTTGGAAAAAGACTTCATAACAGAACATGTTTTTCATTTTTTAAATTTCTTTTTGTTTGGTTTTGTTTGTCTTTTTGTCGTGGCACCTCAGTTAGACCAAAAGAGCAGCTTGCAGTGGGCTTCTCAATAACAACTTACATAATTACATATTCAATGTTGTATCTCTAAATCTAATTATTTATTATCATTTTAATCATAAATTTAATCACTTCTAACATTTCACAGTCAGTTCTCAAGTTTAACTATTTATCATCGATGTTTTAGTGAGACTTAAATCATTTACTGTATCACAATTAATTTTACATGACTAAAATAATGAAAAATGTTGATTAAATTTACAATTATTGTAATGCCTACATACATAGTACATACGAAGTCATATTTAAATTTGAATCTTCGTCTTTTTCTCCTTAGTTTTTCTCTTCTTCACCTTGGAATCATTGTCTTCCACATTCAAACCAAGATTGCAATAGATTAATTACAGAACGGCTCATATAAAATAAAAGATAAGGATTTATTTAAATTGTTTTTTATAAAAATACAAAAAAATAGTGAAACTAAAGTTAATTTATGTAGTACATAAATTATTTTGTTAATTATTTTGATGATTTTTAATTTATTCATAAATTGATTTTAACTTATTCGATGAATCTTTTCCTAAAAATTCTTAAAAGGAAATTTATTCAAACAAATTTGCGAGGTTATGTAAATCATGCTAAGCATGTCCTAATTTCTAAAGAATACCTAATTATTCTCATTAACTTGTCAATTGCCACACATGATAAAGAGCATTTCTAACCCCTCTTTCCAACCCGTTTAACAAATTGTAGGCAACCCTTCTAAAATGTTTAGATTACCAGGCTCTAAAACATGTCTTACATCTAATGATTGTCAAATATGTTCAATTAGACTAATCTTCATAAAGTGCATTTAGTAGGTTTTGTCATTTTAAAGTAGAATTATATGATTTTGACTCTTATACCACTTGTTAAGTTTTTAAAGAGGGGTTTTACTGGAGAGAACAAACACCAGACCTGAGTCAAACCACATAAAACATTAACAGTACTCTCAACCCAAAACCTTAAGGCAATAAATTTATAGGTCTTTATTCTTATATAGTGTTTTAGTCTCTTATTTCTAGCCTATAAGACTAGAGATGGCAAATAAACTCGTCCCCGTGGGTATTGCCCGAATCCGTCCCTGTTTTGACGGAGAATCCCCGCATTAACTGGGTATGGGTATGGGTATGGGTATGGGGAATCCCCGACTTTTCAGTTGGGTATGGAGATGGGTATGAGGATGTACATATATATATATATACATATATATATATATATATATATATATATATATATATATATATATATATATATATATATATATATATATATATATATATATGTATATATACATATATATACATATATACATATACATATATATATATATATATATGTATACATATACATATATATATATATATATGTATATGTATATATATATATATATGTGTATATGTATATATATATATATATATATATATATATATATATATTATTTTTTTTTT
>Ga0214543_1007394_pt1 | contig 18891 bp, 18 predicted proteins | sample CNSS2metaG_FD_160094 | JGI IMG/M metagenome (GOLD analysis project Ga0214543, IMG submission 160094) | Root nodule microbial communities from cowpea collected in UCLA plant growth center, Los Angeles, California, USA - CNSS2 | ecosystem: Host-associated > Plants > Roots > Nodule | place: USA...
AATGCTTAAAAATTAAAATATTTTGTATTTGAATTGTTTGCAATTAAATTTTCTTTATTTTCTAAATAACTTGTTTAGATAAAGAAATTAAAATAACTTATATTTCAATTTCTTTTTTAGATAAAATAATTGAATTTTTTATGGGATAAAATTTCATTTTAAAAATATTTATTTTAGGCTTAATTATATTTTGAGTTCATGATAAATTTGGAAACGGACTCGACGACCCAGATGGGTCGGGCCGACCCAACGACTCAGTCGGGTCGAGAAACCCAGAAGAGTTAGGTTGGGTCGGTTCAACGATCCAGACAAGCATGATCAACCTGACAGCCCATACGGGCAAATCATGCTCGTCAAATTCGTCAACCCAGCCCGACCTAGCCCGTCTAGGTCGTTGGCCCGACTTGGACCCACTAGATCATCGGACTTGCCCGACCTATCTGGGTTGTCGGGCCTATTTGTGTCATTGGGCACACCCGACAAGTTTTTCGTTGGGCCAGCCAATATCGCCCAAGTCGTCGGACCGATCGAGCTCATTTAAGTTGTCGGGTCGATCAGGCTTGTCGGTGAATGGGTTCGTTGGGCCGTTGGGCCTGTCCGACAGGTCTGGGTTGTCAAGCCCGCCCAACACCTCTAGGGCATTTGGCTCACCAAACCCGTGTGTGTCACTGGGCTCATCGGTCTTACTTGGGCCATCAGACTCACTGGCTTGTTTGAGTTGTCAAGCCCACCTGCCTCGTTTGTGTCATCAGGTCACCCCGGTCTGTTTGGGTCATCGGGTCTGTTTGTGTTGTCCGGTCGGTCTGATTCGTCTGGAGTGTTTGGCCAGCCCAACCTGTCATGGTTGTCGGATTTACCGGGTCCGTTTGGGGTTGAGTCCTGAGTGTGAGGTTGGGTGAGAAGAATTTCCAATTCCACCTTTTTTTTAGGTTGTGTTTGGACGAGGCAATTCAAGAGGGTGATTCATTTTTTTGAAGAATTTAGATTTCTTTGTAATGAAATGCTTTTTTTGGATAGAGAAATTAAAAAGCATTTCAAAGGCAAATATTTTTTTTGAAGGATTTCAATTAGCTAAATTAGTAGAAATTCAATACCCTCACCTTGTGTTTGGATGGAGCATTTCAACAATGCGTAAAAATTGAAATGCTTTGCATTTGAATTGCTTGCAATTAAATTTCATTTATTTTTTAAATAATTTGTTTGGATAAGGAAATTAAAATACCTTACATATCATTTTCTTGTTTGAAAAAAAATTGAATTTATTGTGAGATAAAATTTAATTTTAACAATATTTATTTTAGGTTTAATTATGTTTTATGATAAATTTGGAAACTCGACGATCAAGAAGGACCCGACGACCTGGACGGGTCCGACAACTCAGACGAGCCTTCCAAACCGTCGGGCCCGTCTGGGTCGTCGGGCTCGTCTGGATAGTTTGACCCGTCTGAGTCGTCGGGCCCATCTGTGTCGTTGGGACTGTCCATGTCGTCGGGACCGTCTAGATTATCAGGTTTGACGGTTTGGAAGAGTTCATCCGGGTTGTCGGGCCCGTCGGGCCCGTCCGGGTCGTCAGGCTCGAAGGTTTGGAAGGGCCCCTTCGGGTCGTCAGACCCGTTTGGATTATCGGGCTCGTTAAATCATTGGTCTTCTCTGGATAGTCTGCGTCGTCCGAGTCGTCGGGCCTGTTCGGGTCAATAGACGAGCCTATCTGGATCATCGAGCCCATTCAGGTCGTCAAACCCATCTGGGTCGTCGGACTCGTTTGGGTTGTCGGGCCCGTCTGGGTCGTCGGACCCGTCTGGATCGTCGAGCCCATTCGGGTTGTTGGACCCGTCTGGATCGTTGAGCCCAGTCAGGTCGTCGGAACCGTTTGAATCGTCGGCCCCGTTTGTGTCATCGGGCCTACCAAAGAGTCTAGAATGTGAGGTTGAGTGAGAAAAATTTCAAATTCCACCTATTTTGAGGGTATTTGAATTTCTACTTATTTAGCTTATTGAAATCCCTCAAAAAAATGCTTGCATTTGAAATGTTTTTTAATTTCTGTATCCAAACAAAGTATTTCATTACAAAGCAATCTAAATTCTTCAAAAAAATGAATTACTTCATTAAAATACTCTATTCAAACACACTCTCAAAGTAGGTGGAATTTGAAATTCTTCTCACTCAGCCTCACATTCTAGACTCTATGGTGGAGTTGTCAAACGGGTATGACAACTCATACGGGTCGGACGAGCCCGAGGGTGTCAATTTGACCTGGACATGCAGGACGATGCAGACAGGCTTGACTACCCGGACAGGCCCAACTCAGACGGACCTGATGACCCGAACGTGCCCGATGACTCAGACGGGAACAATGACCCGGACGGGCGCTTCCAAACCGTCAGGCCCGACGATCCATACGGGCCAAACGACCAGGACGGTCATGAGGATCCAGACGAGCCTGACGACTCGTACATGCCAGATTATCTGAACGGTCTCGACAACCCGGTTGGACCCGACGATTTGAAAGAGCTCGTCCGGTCGTCGGGCCCGTCCGAGTTGTCGGGCCCGTCTAGGTCATCAAGCTTGTCTAGGTCGTCAGACATGTCCAACTCGTTAGGCTCGTCTGGGTCCTCGGCCTCGTCCGAGTCGTCGGACCCGTCCGAGTCTTTGGGCCTGGTTGGGTCATCGGGTCTGTCTAGGTTGTCGAGCTCGTCTGAGTCATCGGGCTCGTCCGGGTCGTCGGGCCCGTCTGGATCGTCAGGCCCGTTTGGGTCGTCGGACATGTCTAGATTGTCGGGTCCGTTCGGATCATTGGGCTCGTCTGGATAGTCTGCTTCGCCTTAGTCAATTGGCCTGTCCAGGTCTTTGGGCAGTTGCGGGTCGTCGGGCCCGTCCAGGTCGTCGGACCCGTCTGGTTATTCAGACCTATCCAAATATTTGGCTATGTCCGGGTATCGGACCCTGTCCGGATCGTCGGGCTCGTCTAGGTCATCGGGCTCATCCAGGTCATCTGGTTCGTTCGGGTTAGGGATGTCAAAAAAATCCGTACCCGCGGGTATCCGTGGATAAAACCCGCAACGGATAAGAAACAAATATTAAAAATGGATACCCGCGGGTACGGGTATTTTTGATACCCGCATGTTAACGGGGCGGGTATGGGTATCATAGTATCCGTACCCGTGGATACCCGTACCCGCTAAACTTTAATTCAGAAAAATACCCTTATATATATATATATATATATATATATATATATTAGTAAAAAACATTATGAGTCTTCATTCAATAATGGTGATCGGATTCTTACCCCACAACGAAGTATATTACTTCTAGATACTGTGGAGGCATTGATGTGTTTCCAATACTGGTTATGGACCAACATGGAAGGAAATGAAATTAATACTTGTACTTAGATATTTTAATTAAGTGATTGTTATAAATTTTTAATGAACTTCTTATGTTTTCAGGCTCTTCCAGATTAAAATTGGACAACACGAAACTTTAGACAATGTTGCAAGAGATGGACATTGATGAAGTTAGTAATTTATTTAATATTTCATTCAAAAATAAACTACAATATAAATTGTTAGTGATTTTTTATTTGTTTGTTTTTCAATAATCAATCGGAGAAAGGAGACTTGTTGATCCAAACACTAGTTATGGTTAAATTTTTTTTTTAAATATTTTTGTAAATACCTGCAGGTACCCGTGGATACCCGCGGATATAAAAAAAATAGGCGGGTACCCGCATAACGGATACCCGACGGATATGGGTACGGGTACGGGGCAAATATTTATCAAGCGGGTAGGGTGGGCCCCGTACCCTACCCGCCCCGTTGACATCCCTAGTTCGGGTCGTCGGACCCGTCTAGAACATGGAGCCAATGACCGAAATGGACTAAATCGAGCCATAATGACCAACTTGACGACACAATCGTCCAGGTTAGGCCGTTAGGCCTCTATATCATCGGGCCTACCCAACCTGTCTAGGTTTCCCAGTCGGTCCAGCTCGGGTGGGTCGTCGTTTCTAACCAATCTGATTGGGTAGTTCGGTCATGTTTCCAAATTTATCATGAACTCAAAACATAATTAAGCCTAAAATAAATATTGTTAAAATTAAATTTTATCTCACAATAAATTCATTTTTTTTTCAAACAAGAAATTGAAATGTAAGGTATTTTAATTTTCTTATCCAAATAAATTTTTTAAAAAATGAATGGAATTTAATTACAAACAATTCAAATACAAAGCATTTTAATTTTTAAGCATTATTGAAATGCTTTTTAATTTCTCTATTTAAATAAAATATTTTATTATAAAAAATTTTAAATTCTCCAAATAAATGAATCCTCCTTCCATTGTACTCGGAGAGAATATAAAGTTTCCTTCTTCCACCTTGTAACCACCTGCTATAAATAAATGAAATGAAAGGTGAAAAGTGAGAATTGAATGGATGAAAACACAAAAGAAAGAGAGAGAAAGAAACTTTGTTAATATCACTTGAAGTAAGTATATATATTATTCTCTGTTATCATATGAGGTGTCCTAACTCATCTTTTAAATTATCACAAATTATTTCTAAATATTATTATTATTTTTAAATTATAGATATTTGTGAATATAAATGTGCAAATATCATGTATACGGTACTGTTTATATGTATACTTATATTATTATAAATAATATCATATAATGAATACATAATATATTATATATATATATATATATATATATATATATATTTTGTTGTATCGATATAAATTAATATATTATTTATCTTATATGAGTATATAAATACATATATATCCTGTGGGAATTAATGCATACTTGTTATGATTTTATGTGTTTTTACGTTATTTAACGATCATAACATCAGATATAATAATAAAATCATCTAAGTGTTAATTAATTTATACTTAGAGTTTTTATTTTGAAGATTGAAATAAGTAAATTTTATTTAAGATATTTTTGAATTATTGTTATTGACTATGATATAATTCATTTATCCCAATTAATCCCTGAAAGATAATGTACACTTGTTTATTAAAAATAATAATAAAATAAAAACAAAAGTTTATGTTCAAGTATATAAATATTAGAATTTATTTCATATTATTTTCTATGTATTTTGTGTTTTCTTTTCTATTTGATTATAAAAAAAAAAAAAAAAAAATATATAAATATATATATATATATATATATATATATATATATATATATATATATATATATATCAAATGGGTAGATGACATCTCTTATATCGGTTGGTTTAATGCAATGTAACCTTTTTTGCAATGCAATGGATCATTGATGTGTAAAATAATACAATAACTTTTAACTTTAAAGGCCAAGGAATACTAATGTTGTCCTTTTTTACGGTCACCTTCTATCAACTTGATAGGATTCATTATCTTTTTACACCGATGAACTAGTCTACTGTGGAAAAGAATAAAAATAAAATTATTAAATTATTAAAAAAAGGAAAAGTAAGATGATGTAATATAAGTCTATGTTGCATAATTATAGTGTATTTATGTAAAATATCAGCATAAGTATAAACAAAAATAAACTGTGAAATATTTTGTCAAAATGAAGGTGTTGTAATATTCTCTAATAAAGAAAGAAAAATTAATTAGGATGTCACAATTTTATTATATGGGATGTCCATAACCCTATGTTCTTTTATTTTAAAAAATGTTCCTAATCCTATCATTTTAAATAATCATATACTATCTCTAAACTTTATTATTCATAAATACATAATATATATATATATATAAAAATAATATTTGTATATATATTATATTATATTTAGATGATGTTTTAATCTTTTCAAAAAATACTACTGAACATATAAAATTTTTGTATGTATATGATGATGTAGTTGTTACAAAAATTTTAAGATGATTTATGTAACAACCCAATTTAGCTCATTATTGATTAATAGTAATCCGTACATAACTTTAAATATATATATATATATATACCATGTATTCATAGTCCTTCGAAAATTTAAGGTATAGATTTTTTCTTTAACACTACAAAAAATTATGTAAGTTACGGCGGTTTTTTTTGTTAAATACGGCATTTTGAACCGCTATAATTTACGCTAGTGACGGTTCCAAAAATCGCCGTACATGTTGTCGCCACAAAGTAAATTGTGACGGTTTGTACTGAACCGCCGTAACAACCGCCATGTGATGCATTGTATAAAATGGAGTTTTGTAGACATAAATAACGGCATTTAAAACTGTCGCAATTTGCTCATTGAAAGCACAGTCTCAATGTAAATTGTGGTGCCTTATTTTTCTAAACTTACCAAAACCTAAGACCAACAACTTCCCGCGTAGAACAGTGTTGACGACGAGCTTCGCAAACGAACAGAACGAACTTCAGAAATTGAAGAATGAAACGAGTTATGGCGCCGCGACAACGAACAAAACAGTGAGCTCCATAAACGAACAATTTTCTGCAAAACGAACCGAACAGTGAGCTCCAAAAATTGAAGAGCGAAAGGCGACGACAACCTTTCAGATCTGCGAGGGAAATGGTTTCGAAGGCTTCAAATCTATGTGCAGTGTGCTCGAAGGCTTTAATACGGTCAATGTGCAAACTGATTTGCTCGAAGGCTTCAATAGTCAATATTCACTAATCTAATAACTCGAACATGAAAATGTTTATGATGGGATTTATTAAAATATGGCAGTTAAAATTGACATATTTTACATATAAAATATGACAGTTTTCCACTATTAATAAATGGCGGTTAAAACCGTCGTATATCACAGGTAAAATATGGTAGTTCAAAAAATGTCATATTATGTTGTAAAAAATGGCTGTTTTAAATAATCGCCATATTTAAACTGCCATAATTTTCAAGATTTTTTGTAGTGTATATACTTAGTATTTAGTAGTGCTTCATTGATATAAAAGTTAAAGAATACTTTTGTATACATAATCTCGTTGTCAATCCTCGATAGTACCGGTAAATATATACTTTTGTATACATAAATATACATATATGATTATCACATACGAAAATCACAATTACAAACATGCAAGGAAAAACTAATGAACATAGTAATTCAAGAAAACATATGATAACAATCATACTAAGTATGAGAGGGATATATGAAATAAATACAAAAATGAAATGAGGGAATCAGATTCACATGGCAATAATTCGCACAATACCGATGTAACATTATGTAACATTATGTAACATTATGTAACAACATGTTTTCCTCACTAAAATGATCAACTGTGACCTTCCTCACACTCCTTCTGCACACTCCTTCTGCTGGTAGGGGAATCCAGACTTGCCCATCACAAGAGTGAGGTTCAACTGTTGTCACCATGCAGGTATTTTTCTTGTCCCTGTTTACAAGGCTTTTATTGAGGAGGAGAATTCCCAACCTCATTACAATCATTTCCTTCATGATCAAAAGGATCAGCATCCACATGTACAAAGTACTCAACCTGTAAGTTCTTGAACACAGAATGAACTTGCAACAATTGGATTCTTCTTGTCATCCTCACTTAGGGACCAATCACACACAACCTAGATAAATACAATCCAAAACATACATATTCAAAGCAATTTTAAGAACTCATACACGCCATAAAATATCAAAATATGAAAGAACATTGTTTGTTTATAGTTGTCTTTTAAAAAAATGACTCAATGTTAATCATCCTAATATCCTAATCTTTACCTATGGCTACCACAAAATTTGTGAAAAATGATTTTTCCCATATACATCTCCTAACCCAAGTCGACGAACAACTTATAGCTATGTGAATGAAAAAATTTGTGAAAAATGATTTTTTCCATATACATTTTCTCATATACAAATTATTAACAAACAAAAAATACAGGTTTTGAAATTATTAATTACCTGTACAATTACAACACAATCCACATATTAAGACTATAAGAAATTTTGCTTTTTCCGTACTACCTTATATCCACGATTCAAAGCACAGATAAAAAAGTATGAACACAATCACGGCAATTAAAGTCACTCAATTGTTCATTGTCCTAGAGATCCTAGAAAAATAAAAGACACAAAACCAGAGTTTACTACTAAATTATCCAAATTTGTTTAAACAATATTTTCCAAAAATTAATGGCAACGCTACCGGAGTGACACATTTTGTCAAGCAGCTCCTACACCGCATCCTCATAAAAAGAGTTTAAAGCTAGCAGTGATTTGGTCTCCTATTTTAAACCATTTTCTACTCCTCCATCTAAAACCAATTTCTCATATCTCAATCTTATTCTTAAGTCTTCCTCGAGTAATTATGTGTGTGACTGCACCCCTTCACCTTTCTTCAATATAATCTTTTTTATTCTTTATTTGCTTGGCATCAATGTTCTAAAAATGTTCTAAAGATAAAAATTTCCCATTATTAAAAATATCAGTTACCTTTTTGATATAAACGAAACAAACTTTTACAAACAGAAATCATTTACAATTTTGTTATAATACAAACATATATATAAATATATTCATTTCAGATTTATTTTTCTGTTCAACGTCTTTGAAATTGAAATAACATGAGTACCTGTTCTAATCAAGGAAATCACAGCAGAGACTAAAATGAAGCAGATGAAAGCCATTCTTTCAGAGGCTTCCATAAGATCAGATCTTCAAGAAAAACCTGACAGAAAGGAATTAGGTTAAAATGATGAAGAAATAGTGAACTACGAGAGAATGAAATTAAGTGAAGAAGGAAGTAATGAAACTTACCTCAAAGTCTCAAATCAGGCGGCTAGGGTTAGAAAGTGAGAGAGTTTGGGTTCTAACTTTTCTGTGAGTGTAAATATGGTATGTTATGGTGTCTAAAACCATCTTTTTAAGATAGTTTAAAGTATGTATGGAATTATAAGTATGAAAATCAGATAATTAAATTTTGGTCTTGTTAACTAGTGTCATCAACATATTAATTAAAAATAATTAATAATTACTTTCATCAAGACACTAATTAAAAATAATTAATATATATTAGATTTTATAAAGGTATATAAATAAATATAATATTAAATAAAATTTGATCTAATAATCATTAATATAATTTTATTTTTCTTAAAAAACAAAAATGTTCATAAATATTATATATATATATATATATATATATTTAATGTTCATAAATAAAAATTAAAAACTAATTAAATAATAAAATAACTATATTTTAATGTTATTAAAAATTAAATAAAATTAAATATAAGAAAGTTTAAATTAACAGAAAAATCAACAAAAAAAATAATGTTAAACATCTAAAAAAAACAACATAAAAAGTATAAATTAACAAAAAAATCAACAAAAAAAATTAGTGTTAAACATCTAAAAATGTTAAAAAAAAGAATAATTAAAGTGTCAATTTGAGATTTAATTGACTTTTTTTTTCTTTTTAGTAGAAACCTTAAAAATTCTGAAGTACTAATTTTGTAATATTAAGTTATTGTAAGGCCCATTAATTTTTTGTTCCATTTTTCTGCCCTAAAGTGAAGGGTTGTCCTTTTGAAAGTGGGACTAGAGCTGGCCCAAGTAATATAACAGAACCCCAGGTCTGCCCTAACTCACCTTGCTTACTCTTTTTCAGACAAACCCTTAGAGTCGCAGCTGTCTCCCGCTCCGTTAGGGTTTGGTGTTACTGTGACCCAGAGAGCTCGAACCAGCATTTTTCTCCTCACGTAAGTATTTATTTCTTCGTGCTTGAAACTCCTACTACTATTACTCTGAGTAGCTCATGCCTCTACTGCCATTCTTTTCCCAGTTTGCTAAGTCGTCCCTGAGCTAGCATCAGAGCTACTATACTAATCAAGTTTGGTCTCAGAGCCTTCTGCTGAACCCTTCCAGGTAAGGGAAGCTAGACCTTACCATATTTTCGGTAGACTCTGCTTGTTTGACGAGTATATGATGATTGAACGGCTTGTGTGTGAATATAATCGTTTGAAATGCCTGTGTGGGTGTGTGTGGGTGACTGTCACTCGAAAGAACAGTGGCGGGCACTGGTTTTCTCGCCCAAGCAAGCATGCCTCGCCTAGACGAGACTAACAGAGGCTCGCCCAAGTTTTCTTGCACAAACGGTCGCCCAGGCGACCTGGCTTCATTTTTGAGCGAGGTACAATCTCGCTTAGGCGAGAAGGGGCTCGCCTGAGCGAGACCCCGCAGAGGTGACTGTTCCCTAGTCGCGCCCTCGCCTAGGCGAGATGGGATTCGCCTGAGCTAGAGGATCCCACCCGCCTGAGCGAGCCATACTTGCTTGAGCGAGGCAGCGGGTAGGTTTGGGTGTTTTGTTGAGTGGTTCACTGATGTGTGGCTTGTTTGTCTGATCCAAATGCTTTACTAGAAGGTTTGTATGATGATGGTGATTAATATACGAGTTTGAGATGGGAATGGCATGATATTTTATTGGGTACGAATTGGAAAGCATGAGTTGTATGATTTGTTAAATTTACATGATATTGATGCTATGGGAATTTCTTGGTTAGTGGGTGGAACATGTATAAAGTGTGGGTAAGGCATAATTCCATGACTCTTGTAGTGAGGGATCTTAGTGGCGTCTCATCTGTTGGACGTAATTCCATGGACCCTCTTAAGGGGAGTTCATGGTGGTGCCTCGACAAAAGGACGTAATTCCACGGGGGGTCGTGGTGGTGCCTCAGGGCCAGGGCGTAATTCCACGAAGACCACGTGGTGGTGCCTCCTATAAGGGTATAATTTTGTGAAGGCCTCGCGGTGACGCCTCATTGCTAGGACATAATTCCACTGCCACGTGGTGGTGCCTCAGCCACATATTCGGATAGTCAAGTCTTGGAGTCTCATATATTTTGATAGCTTTGGTGTGATGCTTGTTATTTATGCTTGGCTTTGAAATTACCTATGAACTGTTATAAAATGAGATTCCTTTACACTAGCTTACCCTTTGCTTGCTTGTATGTTGTGTGTGGTTTTCTCTATTGCGATGATCATCAACCTTGTTGATGTGAGCAGATGTGAGAACCCCTGGCAGTGATAATGTTGATAGGGATGCAATGAAGTTCCACTTTGCACTTATCATAATTGTGCTTTGCACTTAATTTGGGACCTTGTCAATTTCGAAAAATTAACAAGGTCGAAAACTTATCCTAATTTTTACTCCTTCTGAATTCGTTTGACTGTAAAGGGAGTCCATAATTTACTCACCCCACCAAAGTGGATACTTATCATCCAACCCAACAACTCTTAAACATTTTGTTCAAATCATATGACTCAGGTTAGCAGAAGAGGAAACTATACTTCGCACTTATATCATGAATAAGTTCAACCCACACATTTTGAGGTTCGCATTTACCAACCACATGTTACACACATAAACTGGAGCCTCTCAATACTCGAAATTATATTTATGACAATGATGTGAAAAAGCAAACCAAAGTTTACCATTTATTTCGTCATGGGTTTCAACAACATTCAAAACATTTGTACAACAAAATATATTTGTTCATATTTATATTGAATGCCCTATACAGAAACTAATTAAGTTCAGGCTTATAAACCACCCTGTCGTTTACAAAATCTGAAATCCTAAACCTATCAATCAACTGATGGGAAAGCATATGTATTGTATTGAATTAAAGAACAACATCTCAATGAATATTGTGGGGATCCATGACCCAATCAATTATGTAGTCTTGCCGAAACTGCTGCAGCTCTGTCTGCAATAAAAAATTAACAACTCAATACATTGAACTTAACTTTTCAATTCATGTAGTGAATGAACAATTTTCCTCCTTGCACATTAAACTTACCCCACTTTAAGTTGGCATGCTTTGGCCATTGTACTTTTTGTTAGCTTCCCAATGCTCCATGTATTTCAGTACCATAATACCACAGTCAAATCTGAAAGTTAAAACCAAATTCAGTAACATCAGCTATCACATACTCATCAGGTACAACATTGAACAACAGTTTGAAGTCAAGAACACAACAACTTACAAATTTGGTTGTTGTGGCAGGTCTTCAATGATTACTTTCAAAGATGTTGGCTCTTTCAGGTTGGGACCCATCAGCATTGAGAACAACAACTCCAGATTTTGTACCTTTAAACATACGAATTCAAATCACATGTCATATTACTTAATAGGCTAAAGAAATTATAAATGAATTATGCAAAGTCAACAACATAACAGTACTTACAATGTGTTTGTCAATTTGTTTTCTCCTAGGACACTTGTGTCCTAGGGAGTCAAGCACATACAATTTTTTGGATTCCCAATCAAGGGCATAACACCACTAATGGTTGTCATGAAGCACAGGTGCCATTACCTGAAACAATTAAATGAACTTAGAAGCACATAATTAGTACACACAACCTGAACATAGCCACAAGAAAGATAAATTAAAATAACAACACTAACATATTTTGCTCTCAAAATATCATGTATAGATAGAAGACGATTTGAAAAAAATTTGTTGTAGTCCGATAAAGACCACACCCGTTTGTTCACCTTCCTCTTGGCACAATCACAGATAACCTTATCCTGCATAAAATATTAATACAATTAAGTCTTGCTAACAAATTAAAATTGTATACAAAAAAAATGATAACACATACCGTGTACATTGGACTAAATATGACTATACTAATACTCTCAGTTTCACATTTTTCCTTGAACATAAATGTCGTTGCTGCAAAGAAAATGGACTACATACACACACAACAAAAAAGTTATCACCAAACTTATCATGTCAAAATAACATAAATCACCAATCTTACCATATTGTCAATCCATTCACAAGGCACAGAGTTTCTACTTTCTTTACTTGTCAAGATCTAGTCATTGATCTCCATAAATAAACATCTGTCATGTCAACAAGGTTATATTAAAGTCATTAAAATATGAAAAACAATAACAAAACATAATTTGAATACCATTACCCTTTTTCTTTGGAAGTTACAATTTGATACAAAAAGAACTTGTCCACTTTGGGAGCAGGTACTTCAGAAAGAGGAGTAACTGCTTCACCAACATGACTACTTTGTTGATGAAGAGGGCAACTGGGATTGACGAAAGGCACCATTGCTAGTAGATCCGGGTTGTCATCACATTCTTCAATCTTCATCACCTTCTCTTCATTCAACATAGCAGCTGCCACCTCCTCAAGGGAATCATGGTCTTCTTCATCACACATATGCACAAATTTCAGCATGTTAGAACCTTCCTACTATAATTATATATTATTAGTTTAACACACCTATCTATCACTTGTGCTGCCAGCTTCTACATCCCCTATCTGCTGAGAAACAAAGGTCAATGCCTCAACAATTATCATATCATCCTCACTTAAACTGCAATCCACAGCAACCTTGGGCTCTTCAACAATTTTCTCTTCTTCAACACTTGGCCCACCTTCAGCAGATTTTTCAGGTTCCTCAATGCCAAAATGTCCTACATCAGGACTTCCTTCACCTGCACCAGTCTTACATCGAGATGTTACGGCAATGTCACAAGATTCCATTTTGGATGGTACAACAACTTCAACACCTACATCAATTTCATTTGTTGCATTACCCAATATCTCCTCACTGTCAATTACTTTTGTTGGGGCCTCTACACCACCTGTCTTCTCAGCCTCAATCTCGTCCTCTTCAGCTTCAACATCTGAAGCAGCATCTCTGCCACCACTCAAGTCCACTACATCAGAACAACCAGCCTACTCCTCATGAAATCCTTGTGCTGGAGCCCTGTTGTAAAAATCTGTCTTCATCCTCTCCAAATCTGCTTTCATTTCCAGCAAGAGTTTGGTGTTTGCATTCAGCTTCTCCACCAATTCACTTTTCTTCTTCTTCAATGGAGGTACCTCATCGCAAAAGATTAGAAGGTTACTCTCCTTCTGGGTCAATGCCCAATCCATTCAAACCTGCATGAATAAACAGATTGGATCCAAATGGGAAGTCACAAAACGCAACAAACAAAAACAAATAAAACACTTGTTCATATCACATTTCATGGATTTGCAGTTCCACAAACACAGGTTTGCAGTTAAATTCATTCGACCTCATGATGTCAAAATCAAATTCAACTAAATTCTGCAAAAAATATTGCATGGCTTCGCAAATAGGTACTGCTCTACAAAAACATCATTCATCTTGTACATGCAGTAATTATATTACAGTAATGCAGTGTCGCATTATGGTAACTGCTACATTTCAAAATCATTATAAAAAAACACAATTTCTTTTATCCAAATACCAATGACTTCGCACTTATACACTGCTGACTTAGCATTAAAAGTTCTAAAATACAGCCACTCAGCAAATAACTACATATAGGTTGGCAGTTCTACACTTACAATTACATGCACAACTATAATGCACCTAGTTCACTTCAAAACTTTTTTATTCTTTCACCCCGCATTCTTACAAGCGACCATGACAAATATCTGAGAAAGACAATTATACCACTTATTTCTCCCAAACCAAGCCTTTGACACGTCCACACCTTTATCAAATTCGGCATTATTAATGCACCTCACATAACAAACACATTAACTAAATATTACAATTTAAAGAAATATGTACCTGAATATTACAAACACATTAACTACACATTAACTAAATATTACAAACACATTAACTACACATTAACTGAGCCAGACACAAATATGGTGTGATAATTTGTCTTCTCTCTATAAAGGAAATAGCAAACCAACTTCCCCACACAAATCAGTATCAAAAACAACATCATCACCCCCAACACTTAAGCCCAAACATATGCTCACGTCTAAACTACTTAACTTAACCAACTACTGTCTAACTTGGATGAATTCCCCAGTAGGAACCCACCGACTCAAAACCTCTCTAAGCAAAGCACAATTGATATTTAACTCTTTCTTTATCCTTAGGCATGACGAAAAAGGGGTCAATTCAATAAGGCCACGGTGACTACTGCTGAGTAAAGCATTTGCTTCAACAATGTATCTGGTTTGGCAGCGGTGCTCAATGCGGACCTAAATAAAATATATTTCAACCTCAAATTAACACAATCTTTAGCAATGTAACAAATATACCAACTTTAATGCATATATACATTAATCATTTAAAATATCATTACTGTTTTTAAAATTAACAAACCTTCTTTTCATAAGCTTTAGAGCTTATATCTCATCTTTCTTTCATTTTTCGTATTTTACTCATCAATAAGTCCAACAACTTTTTTTTTCTCATTATATCACCCTCCCCTCTTGTCTTCACTATTTCTCTCCTTTCATAGGATAATGGCTATACTGTAAAGTGCCTCTTCACAGAATGAAAAATTTGGATGTCTAAGGAAGGGTGAGATCAGAAATATTATAGAGAATGCATATCATAGATTGAATAAATAATATTTTATAGATGAATACAGTATCAACCCAAATATAAAGGGGCAAAAATAAAAACGGGAAAAACAGAAAAAAAAAAAAAGAAAAAAACTTAAATGGAAGTCCATTATACAAACTGCAACGATATAACATTACAGAGAATGCACTTAATAGATTGAATGAATAATATCTTATACATGAAAACAATACAAGCCCAAATAGGAAGAGCAACATAAAGAAAAACGGGAAAAAACAGAATAAAAAAAGGGAGCTTCTCGCTGCATCCCCAAAAATTCCTCCGATACCCACAAAAAAATTTTAAATTCCCTCTTTACTCTCAATAAAAGTAAAAATTGAAAGAGTAAAACATATAATTTACTCTAACACACTTGAAAAAGTGAAATTAATAGATTATAAGAGACATGTTCACTATTTATAGGACTAAGAGAAATGAACTTGGTAAAATCCATATCACTAACGGCATTCTGGTATTCTCAACATGATCCACTATTATTATATAAAGGGCAATGTATTTTGTTTTAGGTTGTATGATAAAACCATTGGGACTGAGATGTTCGGATTGAGATGTGTGAATCTATAGATATATCTGAATTGTATGAATCTATTGAAATTTCTGAGTCTGATCAAAGCACATCTTCCATTGGGATGGACCCTCTGACATTTGATTTCTTCATTGACAAGGACAAGGAGTCACTGGTTTTTTCTAACCAATCTGTTATTGCCTTATTCTTTAATTGTTTGATTAAATTTTTATGAAAACTAGCCATATTTAAAATTATCAGTATATTTCTTCAGAGTTTTCCTCAAATGCACTGAAAAGGCATTGTAGCTCCTACTCTTTGGTCAATAATGATGGTTGGAGTGAAAGTGCAAATTAAGATGGCCGCTCAGAATACCAACAGAATGCTACATAACATATATGAATATATAGATTAAATGTATGTTACCTTGTTCATGTTACGGGCAAAGAAAACTAATCTTCTAAAGTTAAATAATCGGTGTGTTGAGGAAGACAAAGAAAATAAAAAACAGTCAAACTCAGAGGAGCAAAACAACACCTATACAGACTCAATTCGAATTTATCACAAATTTAGTGTTTGTATTAAGATTAGGAAGGTGGGGATTCAATAAAACCGTCCAAAAAAACCCAAAATGTAAAATCATAAACCTATAGGTCAACAAAAAAAACCTAATTCGCGAAGGGTTCATGCCCTGTCCTCAAATTAGGGTTTTCACCTTGACTCTCTCGAGGTGGAACACAATCGTGAGCTGGGAGACTCTTTTCTCACGTCACCGTCAACACAACACAGAGACGAGACAGACAGGGTTGAAACATTACTATGTTGAAGTGTTAAATAGGTTGAAAGTTCATAAGGAAATCAAAATTGAATGAATCAAGTGAAAACTAGATAGAGCACGTCCACTTAAAGAAATTATTAGAACAATATGACTGCAAAAAAATTGCATTCTATCAAACAAAAGTAAAGTTGTAAGGATATTTCAGAAGTCACCACATACTTGGAATAACAAGTCAAAATATTCTCTATATCAAGAAAAATATGATTTACAGCTAAACTAAACAATTTTTTGCAAACAAAGAAAGCATTTAAATTTTTTGTTATAATACAAATATATATATATTCATTTCATATTTTTCTGTCCAGTGGCTTTGATATTGAAATAAAATCAGTACCTATCAGATTTAATCAAGGAAATCACAGCAGAGACTAAAATGAAGCACAGATGAAAGCCACTCTTTCAGAGGCTTCCATAAGATCAGATCTTCCAGAAAAACCTGACAGAAAGGAATTAGGTTAAAATATGAAGAAATAATGAACTACAAAGAGAACGAAATTAAGTGAAGACGGAAGTAATGAAACTTACCTCAAACTTTGAGTCCATTTTTTGAAAAGACAACGATAAACAAACAATGTTCTTTCATATTTTGATATTTTTCAGCGTGTACGAGTTCTTAAAATTGCTTTGAATATGTTTTGTATTTATCCTGGGCTGTGTGTGATTGGTCCCTAAGTGAGGATGATAAGAAGAATACAATTGTTGCAAGTGCATTCCGTATTCAAGAACTTGCGGGTTGAGTACTTTGTACATGCGGATGCTGACCCTCTTGATCATGAAGGAAATAATTTTAATGAGGATGGGATTCTCCTACTCGAAAACAGTGTGAACAGGGATAAGAAAAAAACTTACATTACAATAATTTTAATGAAGAAGGTCACAGTTGATCATTTTAGTGAGGAAAACACGCGGTTACATTACGCTAATACATTCAGTTGTAACATAATGTTATATTCACTTGTAACATTCATTTGTAACATTCACTACAACGGACGACGAAAATAAACGTTTTAAAATATAAATTTAATAAAGGAGAGGTCTTTAATTATTTACTTATTTTAATTAATGAGATGTTGTTAATTTTATTTGTTAATTATATTTATTTTATTAAGTGAGGTGTCTACAACCTTCAGGTGTTTTTAATTTCATTTCTATTTTTGTATTTATTTTGTATATTTCTTCTCCTAATCGGTATTGTGCGAATTATTGCCATGTGAATTTCATTCCCTCATTTCATTTTTGTATTTATTTCATATATCCTTTCATAATTAGTATCGTGCGAATTATCGTTGTGTAAATCTTAGTTTACTCAATTTACTTTTGAATTTTATTTCATATATCCCTTTCATAGTCAATATTGTGTGAATTATTGCCATGTAAATCTGATTTCTCTCCTATGATTTGATTGTACTTATTTCATATATTATTTTCCTTATCTAGTATTGTGCAAATTATTGTCGTATAAATCTGGTTTCCTTTAGGTAGTTTGATTTCAAGAGCACCGTTTTATTTTATCTTGTTTTCTTGTTTCTGGATGTTTTATGATGATTTTTTTCTATTTTATTTTCTTGGTCGTTTTTGGTAAAACGATCATATCTTCTTAATTAATTGTTGGATTTTATTGAAATTTTAATATGTGGTCGAACACATAATTTTTAACTTTGACCGTTGAGATCTTGGAATAGAAAATTGTAATTCGACTTTTTCACGTAAGATTTCTATAATGTAGGATCTTTACTGCTTTGACCTTTGTTGTTTGTTAAATGTATAATTTTTTCTACTGTCATCCAATTAAATTGATTCTTTTTTATTGATTTTTTATCTAATTATCTTTAATTTGAATATACGAACATAATTTTTAGAGATTTGCATAAGCTATAATTTTATTTATAAAATCTGGAACAGTTTAAAAGCTATCGTATATAATCATAGTGTGGTGCATAAATGACAGTATAGTTGTGCTTGAAATTATCCTGACTAAGTTAGTCAAGAGAGGTTAGAAGGTTGGTAATAACCGCTCTCAGTAGGATATGAATTTGCCATACCATTTCATGTGGATCGTGTATGACTTTCTAAATGGTTGTTATCATAGGCTTTCTTGAATTACTATGTTCATTAGTTTTCTTTTGCATGTTTGTAGTTGTGATTTTCGCATGTAATAATTATGTATGTATGTTTATAT